>MDSZ01031155.1_pt1 | contig 23412 bp, 33 predicted proteins | sample 811201 | NCBI WGS metagenome assembly MDSZ01 (sample SAMN05326647, study PRJNA326480) | marine metagenome | isolation source: seawater | place: Indian Ocean: North | collected 2010
ATACCTGACTTCGCTACATCTCGTTTTGTGGAATAGGAATACTGGTCAACCACTCGCTACCCACCATTCCGAACTGGCTTCCGCCGCCATCTGATATTATCGCCGTTAGCTTCCCACCATCGTGAATGCCTAAGCCTTGTCCGTTGTGTATTCCTATTCCTATTGAGGATGCAATCCCTCAATATAAGTATATCAAAAATCTCCATCAGCAACTTGAAAACATGTCAATCCATTACTTCTCCACATATCAACAACTTGCTGTCTATCATCAAATACCATAGCTACATTATCAACACCAATGTCATCCAACCACATTTGTTTTAAATCATTGTCAGCCATATATAAATGTTTTTGAGGTCTCATAATAAGATGGTCATAGTTAATACCATTGTTAGTTAACCAATCAATTGTAACATCTTGTGTTGCATCAGAACGACCTGATAAAATATAAATTTGGTATTTGTCAGTATTATCAATCATATGTAACATATCAACAACTTTCTGATTTGGTACATCTAAATTAATATTTTTTGGATCTTGAAATACACTCCAATCCATTTTACCATTTGTTGCATCCGTTGCTAATGTTCTTCGTAAAGTAATATCAGCTAAAGTTCCATCTAAATCAAATATAACTATTTTATTATTCCATCGACTCATATTATACGTTACAACATTCTGGTATTACAGTCAACGTTTTTTTTATTTTTATTTATTAAATTTGATATTTATAGATGAATATGTATAGACCTTTGCCAGATAATTTAACTATAGATAAATCTTTTATTGAAGGGTTAGGATTGTTTGCAAAAAATACTTTATCTGTGAACACTCAACTTGGTGTATCACATATTAAAGATGATAGATTTGAGAATGGATATATTAGAACTCCATTAGGTGGATTTGTAAATCATTCAGATAATCCTAATTGTGAATTTTACAAAGATGGTGATTATATTAAATTGAGAACCATTAGAAATATAAATGAAGGAAATGAATTAACTGCAGAATATTGGTTATATGATATGGGAGAATATGATGATTAAATTAAAAGATTTAATAGATGTAAATAGTATGAAATATTCTGATAAGGTAGAACCTAAACATCAGAAAAAAATGGATAAGAAAGCGGAATTTATGTCTAGTGATATGAAAGTACCAACAACACCTTTTCCGGAAAATTCAAGTAGAGAAACCAGAAGAGAATTGGAATATTTAATGCATTATAATGAAGGTATTATAGATGAACAGATGGTCAAAGAAGGAGATAATTTAGAAAAAGTTTTTGAAAAATATTGTGAAGATAATGAGTTAAAATATGATAAAGATTATTATAAACAAATTAAAGAAGATTCAAGTAGAACTATACTTAAATTAAAATATTATTATAATAGACCAAGACCATTTCAGTTGGCCGATTTCTATGATATGGGAGAATTTAAAAAATTTGATTTACCATCGATGAATACACCAAGTTATCCAAGTGGTCATACAACACAAGCACATTTATTTGCAGAATTATTAGGTAAACAATATCCAAAACATTATGATAAGTTTAAAGAATTGGCAGTGTTTGTATCTGAATCAAGGGTAATGGGTAGAGCTCATTATCCTAGTGATTTAATATTTGGTGAAAAAGTTGCAGAATGTTTATTCAGTAAAGTGATGGAAGGAAAAAAATAAATCGTGAATGAACAAAATGATATATTAAGAAAAAGAAAATTTCTGAAAGCTTCTAGCAAGAATGATAACGGAGATGGTTTACCCGATTGGATGCAATTTACTATAACACTTGGCATGTTTGGATTATTAATCTGGGTATTATATTTATTATTCCACCCAACATTACAATTAGATGAAACACATAGAGATTTATTAAATATATTATTAGGTACATTTATTGCATCATTTGGTAAAGTAATAGATTTCTGGTTTAGACAAGATAAGAAGAAACATAAATGATTAAATTAATGGACTTATTAAACGAAGCTAAAGTGCATAGATTACAAATCTTTACACCAGGAACAGGTGGTCCTGAAAAATATAATATGGTATTCAATCCAAGAAAAGTTCCAACAGGTAAATTAAAGATTGGAATTATGATGGCTTGTGTCAATAAACCTATTGGTGGCTTTTGGACATCTGGTTACAGAAAGAGTATTAAAGCGTCTGATTGGAGTGAATGGAAAAGAATGAAACAACCTGAATGGAGAACTGGATTCGGAGCTGTATTTCAAGTGGTAGGTAATCCAAAACTTGCAGTAGTTAATAATAATAAAGACTATGAAAAGTTATTGAAGAAATATAGAAATGACCTTACTGATATATGTGGAACTTCTGGACCATATTATTTGAATTGGCACGCATTAGCAAAAGATTATGATGGATTCAGATTAACATTCAAAGGTTCTCGTGATTTTATTCCAGGTGTTCATGAATGGGATGTAGAATCTACGGTTTGGTTTAATATGAATAAATTAGAATTTTTAGGAACAACTAAAGTATGATATACTTAAAAACATTATTAGCTGAATCAAAGCTTAGACTTAATATTCCTTCTGATATCAAGAAGTTATATAAACTATTCAAGAAAAATAATAAACAATTATTTGTAGTTGGTGGTGCAGTTAGAGATGCAATATTAGGAAGTTCACCAAAGGACTTCGATTTAGCGACAGATGCTAAACCAGAAGAGGTTGAAGCTATTGCCAAACAAGGAGGATTCAAAACTGTTGATGTTGGTAAATCATTCGGTGTTGTCGTAGTCAATGGACATGAAATAGCCACATTCAGAAAAGATATAGGTAAAGGAAGAAGACCAGATGCGGTAGATTATACCGATATAATGGGTGATGTACAAAGAAGAGATTTAACTATTAATGCATTGTTCTATGATATAGGTAGAAGTGAGATTGTAGATCTGGTTGGAGGTATAAAAGACCTGAAAAAGAAACAGATAAGAACAGTCGGTAAGCCGGAACAGAGATTTGATGAAGATCCACTTCGTAAGCTAAGAGCTATAAGATTCGCTGGTAGTGTTGGTGGGAGGATGAGTAAAGACACATGGGAAGCACTCAAAAAAAATCCTGATTTGTCAGGAGTTAGTGCAGAAAGAATAAGAGATGAATTTGTAAAAGGGATCACTAAAGCTAAAAATGTTCCCACTTATTTAAAAATGGCTCACTCTTTAGGGATGTTTAGATATATATTCCCAAATTTAAGAATTAATACAAAGTTCACAGGTAGTAGAGATTACATTGTTACCATCGCGAATCTATTGCATATGCAAAGTGATTCCAAAGTTTATCAAGTACTTAAACAGATGAAATATACAAATCAAGAAGTGAGAGATATATCTCATTTATTAAAAATGTTAAACTTTAATGTACAAGATATATATGAATTAAAAGTACAAGAAAAAAATACTACACTCAATTCAAATCAAATTAAAGATTGGCATTCTATAGTCGGTGGTAAGGTAAAGAAAATATGGAATTTTAAATTATCAGTATCTTCTAAAGATGCAATTGCACAAGGATTCAAAGGTAAAGATATAGGTAACTATATCAAAAACAAAGAACAAGAATTATTTAATAAGTTTTAATTATTTTTTATATATTAATATCAATATAGCTAATGATATAAAACCAGCCAATCCCTTTTCACCCACATCACTGATCAAAGTACTTATAGTATTTATAACACCAAATGTATCATTAAATAATAATCCAGTTATAACAGCAAATACAAAAACATTCATCAATAGTTGAGTGATATCAATTAACCATTTATTTATAAACTTTAACATTTTTTTCATTTTTTCTTTCCTAAATATTCCCATAATAATTCTGGTTTATCTAATGCCTCAAACTTATATTTTCTGTGGAATGCATTATGACATTTCCAACACATTACTACACCATTGTTTCTATCATATCTATCATTTGGAAACTTATCCCAACTCTTAATATGATGTGCATGTAACACTCTTGTTGTCTTTCGTTTCTTATTACACTTCTCACATACATAGAACTTTCGCAATCCCAGTTTAGCCCTATTAAGTTCAAATACATTCTTTCTCCAAGTCTTATATCTTATTTCGGACTTTGAAGATTTCCATCTATTACCTGGTTTAAATTTCATTTCCCATGTTTCATATTGATGATACAAATCTACATATGTGTAATAATACTTCACCTCGTAATATTTCTTCTGGTATTCTGGTGTCTGCATTAATACACAAGTTATTATAGATAATACTACCTCTTTCACTTATCATCTTTACCAAAATTATGTTTTAATTCTGAATAATATTTCAACCCTGCAATAGAAAGAACTTTCAGAACATCATCTGATAATTGTTCTATTGCATTTAAGTTATCAAGATTCTTATCTTTATATTTTTCAATCAACATTTCTACTAATTTATATTTGGTATAATTGTTAACTGAATTGTATAATCTATCATCTTCCGTTTTCATTTTATTATTTAACTCTTTCATGTATTCCTCTATTATTTCTGATATATGTTTCATTTCTTTTTCTTATTCCAAAGTGTCATTAAATCTTTATCCACAACATCTGGATTCTGCTTAATAGTTTGTTTGGTAATTAAGTCTTTTAGTTTAGTAGTAGACCAACCATGTGATCTAGTAGTATAGACAATCTTTGGTGGCAAATCATCACCTGTAAATGGTCTTGGTTTACCATCATCACCTATATAATCTTCACCTAATATTCTAACATCAGGTTTCCAAAACTTAATTAAATTATACAACTCTTCTTCAGTTTGATACATATAAACTTCATCTATATATTTAATAGCCATTAAAGTTTTATATCTATCATATAAAGGTATAACCGGTTTATATTTGGTATACCTTGTTGCAGATGGATCTATTTGTAAAAATACAATAAATTTATCACAATGTCTTCTAGCTTCCTCGAATGTAGCTATATATCCTGGATGCAATAAATCAAAGTTACCCGCTGTCATCCCCACTATTTCTTTTTTATATTCAACCATTTTCTTCTCCTAAAATATTTTATATGTATTGTGACTCCACATATCCCAATTAATATCATGTCTATCCAATACATCTTTTACTAAACTTTTCATCTTATCAGAATTACCACATATAATAGTCAATGGTGGATTATTTAACAAAATAAAGTTTTCCACCAATCTATCTACATCATCATGCCTTACACCATGTAAATCTAACTCATTCATATATAATTATAAATTAATAATAAATTACTATTAAAGTCAACGTTTAATTTCTGTAACAAATATTAACTTCTTATTCTCTCCTGTTGGTTTAACAAACTTTGTTTTTAACTGACTCTTATTATCCCATTTCATTGATAATGATTTGTGATCTGGTAATCCTGCAGTATATCCAACCATATCCCAATTATCAGATTTATATACAGCTCCGTTGTTATCCCCACCAACAAATGTGATCAGATGTGAAAGAAAATTTTTATATTTCTTTTCCCATTCTATCGGAGCAAGATAACGAAGTTGTTTAAGTATTTGTGAACCAGCGTTGGGTATTGATTTAGTCATGCAGTAGCGCCAGTTGTTAGCGAACGAATTAAAGTTATCCTTATATTCGGATTTAGTCATTCCTACATAACGCAACAGGTCCTTTGGTGGTGGATATACTGATGAACCTATACCAATCATACCAACGGGTTTAGAACCAAAATCTGTATTCTCATATATTAACCAATCTATTCTTCTACCAACACTTCTATAAGTAGGTACATAAGAATGATGCTTAACAATAATATGTTTAACCATATCTTTCTGAATTTGATTTTCTACTAATACGAGCTTCATATATCTAACTTATTAAATTTATCAAGTGCATAATTATATAATTTAATATCATATTTATTATTCTCTTGAATTAAACTTATGTTATCTTCTGTCAATTCTATCTTAAACCTACCAACTCTTTTTCTTGGTATATTATCTACATCCAAAGTATCATTATATAATGCATTCCAATACCTAATGCTCTTCTTATATTGTTCTGTTATACCGATTTTAAAATCTAATTCTTCGATAGTATCAATAAGTTTATTATAATCATCTTCAGTAACTTGGTAATCATCAAGATGTTTTTTTCCTAACAACCATTTAACTTGTGTATTATATACATTTGGATGTGAAATAAAATCCTCAATTTCCATATCAAATATTTCTTGCCATTGCAATATATAATTTTCATCTTTACGATGATATAATTCTCTATTAACCAACCATGATTTTGGTTTACTCCATTCGGTGTTGCCCGTATAATCTTCTTTATATTCTAAATTATGAGATTTTTCACCATGTTTAATAAACATAAATTCTGATGGTATTCTTTTTATTGGATCTCTTATTAATGTAAAAAACCTAAAATCATTTTTATATTTCTGTATATTATTTAAATCTTTAATTATAGGTGATGTAGTATCCATATGACAAAAATGTACTCTAACTAATTTAACTTCACTACTATTACCATTTACATAATGATTCCATTCATCATCACTTAATACTGATCTTGCAAAACTCCTTACACTACCATCTGAATAAGAACCAGCAATACTGGTAGTTCTTAATGATTCTCGAAAAGAACTACCAGCAGTTTTTGATATATGAATAAATACTGTCCTCAAACAGACTCCCTATTTAAGTAGTTTGTCAAGTAATTTAGTTTCATTGTCTACTAACTCTAGAAACTGTTCTTGAATGTAATCCTCATCTGCAGAATTTTCAACCATCTTTAATCCCGCGTGTATGAATGAATATACTTTCATTAATGAAGAGAACATACCATCTTCATTACCTTGTAATAAACTATCTACCCATTTAGAATCTCTATTGAGTCTAATCTGTAATGTAGATGATGAATGTCTATAATACTCAAACATAGGTGCACCTAATCCCATAGATTCAAATACAACATTTAATGCATTCTTAACTTTACCTTTTTTAGATTTATGTGCTTTACCTGGTTGAGTAACTTTAGGTGTTCTTGATTTTGTGTTATCACCCTCTTCTACAGTTCCTGTAGTATCACCTCTTTGTCTCTTTTCAATTAGTCCAGGTACTTGAGCTGTTATATTCTTCTCTCTACCATTCTCACCAATTACTCTATTCAACCTCTTCTCAACTCTCTCTAATACTTTCTTATCATCATCAGAAATATTCTTACCTCTGAATTTAGTCATTAGTCTGGAATGTTGATTGCATATTTGTTTAAGGACTCTATTGAAATCATCGTATAAAGGATTATCTTTATCCATTACCATCTTACTCTTATTAACACCTATTCCCATCTTTTCAAATAAAGCTGCTGGTACTTGTATCTCTAATCGCAAGTTACTCATAATTCTCTGCCAATTAGCTCCACCAAAGAACTTCTGTCCTGTTGCAACATATCTACCAGGTGTTCTGAAATATATACCACACGCTTCATTACGTAAATGTGGATTTCCACCCTGTTTATCCCAAGATGAAGTAAAGTACTTATCCATTTTAAAATCAGGCATAAAAGATCTACCTATAACATCTATTTCCACTTTATCTGTACCTGGTTCACCAAATGTAAATGAATCTTCCCATTTAATTAACCCATCAGTTTTTTTAGTATTTAAGTGTCTATATAATGGATCTACGAATTGAACCTCTTTATCATTAATGATTAATTTAAAATCATCAGATCTATCAGAGTGAGGATAATAAATACAAGATGCATATCTCACTATTTCTTCCACAGAAGTTTTAGCAGATATATTAGGTATAGTTATTATTGTACCTGTAGGTGTATCACCTGCATCTACCCAATCAAGATCCCTAGACATACTGTCATCATCTGTATGTGTGATTTTTAATGTTGAAGTATAATCACCATATGTTGAAGTAATAGTTGCAGTACCAGATCTTAATAAGTTAATTAAAGTAGCTTTTACACCTACACCATAATGTCCGGTTCTGTTAACTAAGTATTCTTCTTCCATACCTAATTTAGTAAATACTTCAATCATTCTATCTCGTGGTACACCAGTACCATTATCACTAACAATCAATGTATATAATTTTGTTTTCTTATCTCTTACCCAAGACACATATATTCTAGTAGCTTCTGCATCTACTGAATTATCCGTAAGTTCGAATACACAATTGAGTGTACTAAAACCGATGTTACGGATTGCTTGGAAAACAAATCGTTCACCAACTTGATATCCTGTATCTGTATCTGTATCTGTTAAATAATTATTAATGTCTCTTGGAATTGAACCTAACGAAGCCTGGTTCAAGGCTTTACTTTTTATTGCCATTTTAGCTCTCCCATTCTCCTATCAATTTACTGAAAGGATTAGATTATTTTATTTTCGTTTACTAACACTAATACACTTTGACTAATGTTCTGTATATATAAATATATAGATATATCATTTGAGCAACGCTTTTTTTTATATTTAAACATACTCTCTAATACCTGTACCTACATGTTGTAAATACCACTGTCTCTTATCTGTGTCGTACCAAGTATAAGGATTGGTAGCATTCTCTTTCCATCCGAATTGTGAATAGTATTCGTAATCCTTCCGTAATAGATTAGCTCTGTGAGACGAGTGAAACTCAAAGTCGCCTAACCAGTGTGGGTATATAATAGGTTCAGTAATATCTTCTAATAACATATTATTATTATAACCTCTCTTAACCCATTCATTAATGCACAGATTATGATATAGTTGTAAAGCTGGTTCGTAACCTTCCCACATACGAGTAATAGGATGATTACGCCAACCTTTAGTTTCAGTACGCTCTAATAAGACATTAAGTATCTGCATAGCCTCTACTCGTTGTTTACCAAGACGACGCCAATCTAATACCTCTAGTGACTTATTAAAACTACTATATGGTAAGAATGTTTGCATATATTCTCCTTATATATATTTGTTATTAATATACGAATAAAACCGTATATGTGTCAAGCTATAAATTATCACCTACCCATATAACGACTAATGCACATATAACTATAAATACTATTATTGATAAACCATTGAATAGTATATCCATTACTTAACCTCTTTAGTTTCACCACCAGTATACATATCTGGATCTAACTCAAAATTAGATTTAATAGATTTAGGCATATCTTCTACTCTTACTGGTGGAGCAGTATTATTATGCTTGTTTTCTCTCTTCTTACCTGTAGCCCATTGTTTAAGAGCTCTCATTACATTTCGTTGTTTCTTCCATTCCCTATTGGAACGAACTATTTTACCATTCTTTACTCTATGGTGTTTAGCTGCTGACATATACTATCTCCTATGTTTATTAATGCGTATTAAATGCTATAATGAAAAAAGCTACCTTGCGGCGTGCATCGGTTAGAGCGGGTTAAAGTACTACTTTAACTATACGTAAAAACCAAATGAAGTGATGGGGGGCGGGTTAGCGTCCTCATACTCATTATATACACGATATCGCGTTTAACTCTCTTATGCAAAAAACACGTTTTATTTCACTTCTCAAAAAAACTTTTTAAACTCTATAGCCCCCCCGCGGGGGTTCTTTTATTGTAGAATTAATTCTCTAGCGCCACATACTACCTATATACACTATTGAACCCGCCTACTGCGCGCGCGGGAACCCGCTGGGGGCGGGTTCTTTTCCCACCCCACACGAGTACATACCTACGCTTCAGTAGCCGCTTCCACCTCTTCCTCATTGAACAAATCATCACTAGACCCATCATTCACGAACTTCTGAACAATCTGTTTTACGAAAGTTCTCTCTGAATCAACCCCTCCAGTAGAGTCATACTGTGGGTAAATACTCACCTCAGCTGCTTCCTCTAGAGCGAACCCATCATAAAGAAGACCACACAACTCAACTGTTGTTCTGGTAGACACTCCTGACGAAATTCTTGCAGTCTCACTATTTGACTCAGACCTTGTCAGGGACGCGATTTTGGCGACGTTTCCAAGTAACACACTGTCGACGTTAGGGAACATATAGTTCAGGAGAGAATTTTCATCTTCTTCACTCAAAACGTCCATTTCCACTATAGTGAATCTATCCATTAATGCCTTATCCATCACTCTAGTAGAAGTATACTCATTACCAATGTTTGCTGTCGCAACGAAGGTTACACCATCTGCAACTTTTATTGTTTCTTGAGTATTACTCTCGTCTAATCTTAAATAACGCTGCCCATAGTCGAGAACTGTCATTAAAATATTCCACGCATCTGGGTGAGCTCTTGATAACTCATCCAATAGTATCACTGCATTTGGTGTCTGAATAGCTTTCACGAAGAGAGATTCAGAGAAATAAGTACCATTTTCAGTATTAAAATGCGTATTACCAATAAGTGTACCACGAGGATCTTGAGTCGCACCCAAGTTAAAGTAGTAATCCGGCCTGTCTAAAGAGTTAACAACCGCTTTGGCAGCCATTGTTTTACCACAACCAGCAGGACCAGTCATCATAATATTTTTACCTCTTACTGCACTCCTTATAAGGTATTTCCATTTAAGCTCTGACATCATCAGGCCTTTAGGTTTTAACGAATAAGAAGAGTGAATAAAGTTAAGAACTTCAGCGTGATCAGTAGGAATATCAACCGAAGAATTTTCTTCGACTGGAGACGCGGTATTAGAAAGACTATCTATGTAAGAATCAGACACTCTCCTCCACGAATAACCACTATTAGATGCAGTAGATGGGAATCTACCAATTAAATAATTACCTTCAAACGCTCGTTTCCTACAGCCTGAAGTAATCTCGGATGTCCTCTTGACACCATCAGTATCCCACGCGTTGTAACGATTACCTGATTTCTCAATCCTGCATATTACATCGGGGGTTAAATTATTATTACTCATTAAATAACTCCTTTATTAAAATTAATGTTTTTTCCATTTCTCATACACTATACAGTACGAAGAATAATATATATAAGTCAACGTTTTTTTTGCTTTATTTGCATTTTTTTTGTCGAGGAGGATCTATAAAAAGAGGGCTCTGTAGAAAGGAATTAACACCAGAGCCCTCACGGATTACTCGGAGAAAGGAGTAAAACCAAGTAATCCGTATGATAACAAACATAAATTGTGAGGAGAGAACCGCGAGGGACTGATGTAAGCAGTAAATTTTCATTTCTATAACCTACTTTTGACCACTATTAGTGACGAAGCCTGTTAGCCTGATACACAAGTATGGCGGTTTCTCTCGTTGAGCGGAGTTTTGGTACTGCCCCAAACCCTTTATACTGGAAGTATAACGGATACTCTCTTGATCCTTACTCCGCAAAATTTTTGTCGATAAGTAGTCAGTAGTATATCTACCCGGTTACTCAGCCTCGTCTATTCACATCGACAATCTATCTAAAAAGCGTGATGATTTCGGTTTCTAGACTTAAATCATCAAAGAGTCTGCAACTTTAGTTTTTTGTTTAGTGAGGAAAACTATCCGCAATCAGAGAATAACCTCAATCTCTTATACTACAATATACGGCTTTTATACTATATGAGTCAACGTTTTTTTTATCTTTTTTTACGCCCATCCCACCACGAGTATAAGAATCCGAATACAAAGAACCAGACTACACAACTAATGGGATTGAACAAAATCGCTAATACAATATCACTATTCATAGGGTCAATATACGGCGATTTTACCATACAAGTCAACGTTTTTCTTCACTAAATGTCAAATAATCCCCCACAGGAAAAATTTTTCGCGACATACACACACTATATAGTTCATGAACGGTGTTAATCACTAAATTCCTACGGTAAATGACTGTATCTGTCAATTCACCACTTTTCACCATTTCACTCCACTACTACCCATATTAGTGTTTGTCACTATTTCCTGTATCTATCACTCATTTTCTTCAATTTAGTGTACAATTTCTTGTCGAGAAAAGACAATACCATACCCATTGACATTGATCTGATGTGTGTAACGAGTGTGAACGCAGTGAACAAGACACCCACTATAAGAATGCCGGTTAGAGGAACCCCTATATGTATCAGATAAGAAAATAGTAATGCAATCAATACGATTTGTATGTACATTAGTGTAGTTAAGTTATATTCTTTTTTATTCATATTATTAATATACCACAGATAGCCTATACGCTACAACGTTTTTATTTATAAAGGAAATTTTTTTGATACCACGATATAGTCTTTCTTATACCACTCTTGAAGGTTTCCTTTGGTGTCCACCCTAACTCATTAGTTAACTTACTAAAGTCTATTGCATACCTAAAGTCGTGACCCTTTCTATCCTCTACATACTCTATTAGATCAGTACTACTCTGACCTAACTCCTCTAATATATACTCTACTATATCAATGTTCCTCATCTCGTGGTTACCGCCTATATTATATGTCTCACCTACTCTACCCTTTGTTAGTACTGCATAGATGGCATCACAATGATCAGTAACATACAACCAATCTCTGATATTCTCTCCTTTACCATATACGGGTATCTTATCTCCATTCAATGCATTAGTGATAATTTTAGGAATCAATTTTTCCCGATGTTGGTAAGGTCCGTAGTTATTAGAACAATTAGTTATTACCACCGGCAATCCATATGTGTGAAAGTATGCCTTGACTAAATGATCACTAGCAGACTTACTCGCCGAATAAGGTGATCTAGGATCGTATGGTGTACTCTCAACAAACGTTCCACTCTCTCCTAATGCACCATATACCTCATCGGTAGATACGTGATGAAACCTAAAGTGCTCTGGTTTACCTTCGTTCTCCCAATATGTGAGGGCCGCCTGGAGGATCCGAAAACTACCCACTATATTCGTTTGGATAAACTCGTCTGGTTTCTCAATACTATTATCGACATGTGACTCTGCCGCAAAATTGACGATTGCATCGGGTTGGAATTCCTCAAGGGTTTCCTTCAATAATTCTCCATTAGTGATATCCCCCTTAATAAACGAGTATCGCTCATTATCCCTATATTTCAAGGATAACAACTCTTCCCCATATTGTGTATTACTCGCATAAGTCAATTTATCGTAATTTAATACAACATTGTCTGTATGCTCTAATTGTTCAATTATGAAATTTGTTCCTATGAAGCCGGAACCGCCTGTAACCATTATTTTCATATATACCTCTTATTTTGTTATTGGTGTTTCCCCATTACCGCGTCGCGACTTGCTTCCACACCACTTTATTCTCAAAAAAATTTTTCTCACACATTAGTATGTCGTTTACCATTCTACCACCCATCATTCGTTGCCTGTTCTCTTACATTAATGTCAGGAAAATCATAATATTGACCTAAAATCGCTTCACCCCAACAAGACGGCCAATAAAAATAGGTTGTACAATAACAAGACCATTGATTAGCACCACCATATGCACCACCAAATAGTTGTTCTCCCATATATGCTGAAGAGTCACACCAATTCAATTTATAATCATGAAATGTTGGTGCATGTCGTTCTGTAGTATTTGTCCATGATGGTATTACGGATTCATCAAGTTGATCACGAACTTCAGGAATAGGTTCAATATGAGGATTCCAACTAAACCCTCCTCTATTAGGTGTTGTTTGTGACCTTTCTAATTCTTGTTGTTGATACCCCGTTATATTAAAATTCGATCTAAAATTAGATCTTCTGTTTGGAGCTCCTGCAAAAGTTGGTACATATGCCAACTTTGACTCCCATTCAGGTGAACCTACTACTACTCCCATTATTGTTCTTTCATGATCTTGATTTTGATGTTGAATTGCAGGTAGGTTAGGATTTGATGTCTCCCCCAATTTTCTTAACTTTGATATAAATTTTTGTTTTTGAGGATCAACGGATTGTCCATTATCTCGTATATATTCTCTCCTCTTTCTATCCATTAATGCATATAACTCATCATTACTTACATAGTCTGATTCCCAATTAGGATCAATAATACCAGTTTCAAAATATCGTACCCACCTTTTTTTATCTCTAACTCTTCTCTGATACAGTTCAAATTGATATGGACCCATTTTTCGTCGCAAATTATTTTCTACATTTTCCACACCTGATATAACTGGAGTATCGTTGGGATGATAATCTCCTATACTAGTATCTTCCACCACTTCATTCATTTCTTGTTGTTCTATATTTCGTATTTCTTGTTTATATCTATGAAGTAATTCTAAATGACGAGTTCTATCTATTGGTACACCATGTATCTTTGACCAAAGTCGTGGGTTTAAAAGTGATTTGATGTATTCTAATTTATCTTCTTTACTAAAATCATTTATAGGAGTAACTGATTCATTATACATCCATGGGAAATCTTCTTTTCTTGACATTTAAATTTATCCTTTAATTACCATGGTAAACCTATTGAACAATTAAAACCTATAGTTGAAGTACCCGGAGAATAATATAAATTCATATTATAACTTTGTCCACCTATATTTCCACTCCAATCTGCATTTATTGAACCACCACCACAAGATATGCATGTACCACCTAGACAAGCACCAATATTATTAGTAGAGGTACAACCGGAACAAAAGTGACCCTCTGCTGCAACATTATTAGTACCATTTACAAAATCACTTTCCAAAGCCCTAAAATAAGGGTCCAAGGATCTTCGAACATCACTAATAGTTACATTTCTACCTTGTCTTATTAATTCTGAACGGATTTTTGTAAATACTTGTTCTTTAGTTCCATTAACACTACGAGTTCTTAATGCACGACCTTTAGTAGATACCATTTGATTACCCATTCCACTTTGTGTTTGATATTCATTCATATTACTATTACAAGTTCCTGCAGGTACACATTCACCTGGTGAAGTTGGATTACTACCAGCAGTCCAACAATATTCACAAGAAGGTAATGAATTACAATCATTAAAAGGTCTACCACCACAACTTAAAGGTACATTACCACCCAAATTACCTTGATCACCTGCACTCATTACTGACATATCATCAGAAGGATCTTGACCACCATAACAAATACAAGCACCTAAATATCCACCTGCTCTCCTACAAAAATTTGGTGGATCACAAGGTCCACAATCATTTGGACCACAACCAAGTGCACTACCACCACTTTGTACTTGATATCCACTTTGGTCACCCATACATTTCCCAACAGGTACACAAGATGTATAGGTTGGTGGACCCCCCATGTGGGCTGGACCTGTATTTCTATAGCTACATGGTTCACAACGAGGATCATTTATACAATGTTCTGTACTTAATACCTCACAGTTACTCCTTGAATTATAAGTTTGATTACCATTATCATTTGTATTAGTCGAACCTGGCATTTTTCTACTTCTGTTACCAACATAAACACAATTAGTTGACATTCTATTAGTAGGACAGTCGTAATTTCCTATTCTATACATCGGTTTCTCCTAAATTAATATACATGAAAGTGAGCTTTACCTGGACAATCTGGACAATTTAATTTTCTACAAGATGTTTGTACTCCATCCCAGTGATCAGTGCATGGATTACCTGGACCTGCTGGACCATAACTACAATCAGCTGAAAAGCTATTTGCACCATCTTCACATTCCATACCCCAAGACCACTCAACAGGTGGTCCACCATGTTGTTTACCAGTCCAATTATAAACACCAGGAACACCAGAAGGTATCCATGTACCACTATGTTTTCCTGCATTATTATTACCAGTTATTGGTAATCCAGGAAAAAGTGGAATAGCATCAAATGAATCATGACGATAATCAACACTAGGTCTATTATTATTTCCTAAATCTTTATTTGTTCTTGGTTTTATTCTTTTTGACATTATATAATCCTTTACCAGATTTCTGTAACTTTTTGTAAGTGATTCTTAATTTTTTCTGTATTACTCCTTATCTTTTCCAACTCCCCATTCGGTAATTTCTTCTCTATAACATTTATTTTATCCATAACCGATTGATTTGTTAGTCTTGACATTTCATTTCTCCAAAAAAATAATTGTAAATACTATATCACTAATAAATATAAACTCATTAAACAAAACCATCATTTTTTATCAACATTCACAATAACAACCAGTACAACTTGATGGACTTGGTGACTGACCATTACTCCATTGTTGACATCTAGGAACACACCCAGGAGAACAATTATTTGTTGCACCAAATTGTTCTGCAGAAAATGGTGGAGGTCCTGCAACACATATTTGTACATCATAATTAAATGTTGGTCCAGCTTGTACATATGGTTGATATCCACAATTACAAGTTCCTGGATCTCCACCACCAGGTGGAGGTGGTCCGGGTGCAACATTTGATGGCCAATAAACCCAAGCACATCCCCATGCCGCCTGTAAATTTGTTTCATTCAGAATACTTGTATGTTGAGTTATTAAATTACCCATATTATCATAACCCCATTCACTAGGATTAAAAGAAATTTCAGGTTCATCAAAATAACCAGCTCCAGTTTCCTGTAAATACCATTCAGGAGTTTGCATCTGATTACCTGCAGTTAATTCACCAGCTAATGGAATAGGTCCCAATTGTTTTGTAGATTCTACATTCCATGGTGACTCCAATAAAATCTCCGTAGCCTGATTTGAAGAAACGAGACTGCCCATATTATGAGCTGCTGTCCTATTACCATGTTCATCGAGTAATTTTCCAGATTCACAATTAGCCTGAGTTCTAAATAATTCACATACATTTTGATAACCATTGACTGTGGGGAATTGACTTTGATAATCTTGGTAATTAACATCACCACAATTTCCATTAGTACCGTCAAGTTCACATTCCATAGGATCAACATAATCCCAATCTTGACCATCTCTATGAACACTTAGCGTGTTAGGATCAAAACCACAATCATAACAATAAGCTGAACCATAACATCTATATTGACTTGTAGTACAACTCCCTTCACAACTCGATAAAGAATCATAATGTGGATTGGATTCATAACTAGGCATACAAGCTGCATGATATTCACCACTTAAATAGTGTAATTCACAATTATACCCTGTGATTGGATTTCCTCCTGGTGGAGGTGGTGAAGAACTACCACAATGTAATGCACAATCTCCATATGAAACATATTCAGCATACGCTGATACTACACATTGATTATTAATACATTGATATCCAAATTCCGTTATAGGACCTGGAGGTGGTGGAGGAGGAGGTGGAGGTGGTGGACCAGGAGGTCCACTATTATGTGTCAATATTCCATCTGCAAAAAATGTATGATTATCTTCTACATGAATATCAAATGTTTCGATACCCTTTTCCATTACATATTCTATATCTGTAACAGTAATTTCTTCTAAAGAACCATCATTATTATTATATCTAAATAAAGTATCTCCGGAATTTAAAGAATCTACCAATATACCACCATTCGTTTCAATTACCCACGAATGAACTCTATTGCATCTTTTCTCATCAACTGCAACAAACCCTTTATTTTTAGACCAAAATGGATTTGCTATAGTACTATGAATCATTTGATTATTATCAAAAGTAATTTTAACTGTAATATCACCATCTTTTAAATTATGTGTCTGATTATATAATTTCGTAACTAATTTCGGTTCAAATTCATTTGTGTGAACATTATAAGATAAAACCTCATCACCGATTTCCACATCCTCAATATTTTTATCATCACCATATTTCATCATTATTTTGGTGCCTGCAACAAAACATTCAGGATCTCTTGGAAGTCTTGGCCATCTAGGTGCAATTAGTATATTATCATCACCGGGAATATGAGAAGGGCCCTTTTTTCTATTAATATCTTTAATTATATTTTGTTTCCCCACTAATACACAATTCGGTGATTTTTTCGGACCAGGACATAACCAACCATCTGAAAAATAATATTTTCCATCCATTGTTTTTGTGTGAGTAACTTTTGATTTCATTACTCCTGGTACTATTTGATTTCGTTTTTTTCTCATAGTTTTAAAATGAATAAGTTATATTACAACTCCAATTACCATTAAACTCATAATCTACATCCCAATTCCAATTACCAGAACCACCAGAAACATTTATACCTTTTCCATTACATGAAGTACAACTACTTCCAGTGCATATACCAGGAGTATTAGTTCCACCACAACCATTACAGAACATTTTACCATATAAATCATCACCACCCTGGCCACCAGTTCTCATCAAATCCTCACCTAATGCATTTAAATATCCTCTCATTTGGTTTTCTGTCATTGCATATGTTTGATTTAGATGTCTTGCTACCTGTATAATCAATCCTCTAAAAGATTTTGATTGTACCTTTTTTCCTGATGGTATTTGTGAACGTTCATTTCTAACTAAATCTCTACTTGATTGTGGTCTTATTTTTCGCATCAATTATCTCCTATTAATATTCCGGCTGTTTTGGGTGTTTGTCTTTTGGATCTGGTGGTCTTTCCGAACAAACTGCATGATTATTCCAACATAATGCACCTGAATTTTGACAATTACTTCCTGTACAATACCAATTACTCCACCAACCACTCCATCGACAATTACATCCTCTTACTTCTGGACCAAACTGACCCATAGCTATTTGTTCTGGTGTTAAATGTTTAGGTGCGTTTGGATCAGGATTATTTGTATTATTTATAATTTTTGTTTCTAATTCTAAATTATGTGAATGTTCGTATGCACCATCTTCTTTTTTACCTGTTTTTGGATTTTTATAATTACATGGATAACAATCACTTTGATTTCTTGTTACATACCCATTAGGCCATCTACCAACATATTTATGTGCATGTTTAATTTGTGAAATATCTGGATGTACAGCATTGTAAATAGTAACACTTCTATTTTTATGAACTCTAAATTTATGTGAATGCCCTGCATTATTAGAAGTAACACCATCGAAAGGGAAATTTACCGCTGCATACGATTTTTTCTTTCTTTCAAATTGAGGATGATTATGATACGGACCTTTTACTGCTTTTTTTCCGACATAAACACAATCTGAAGACATTCTTTTTCTAGGACATTCATAATCTCCTATTCTATACATTTATATTTCCCCTTACCAATCTGGCCAGTATGCCCAAACACATCCATACTCACCTTGTGTTGTTTGCCAAAATAAATCAGTCCAAGCACAAATATCATTACCTTGATTATCTTCACCATACGGCCAACAATATCCAGATGGTGGATTACCAAACCCCGAATCAATTGCCCAAGATGGTGGATGCATTCCATTTCCATCTGTATAATTAGCCATTAATGGAGCTGGTCCAATTGCATATCTTTTTCCGTCTGCTGGAGCTAGACTGAATGGTCCTCCATTAGTCACCCAATTACCACCAGGAACTAAACCAGCTTGTAAGAATTGAGTAGCTTCGTAATTATTATATAAAGCTCCATCACCTTGTGTTGGCTGATTTCCATCAATATTTCCTTCATAATCATGTAAATAACCAGCTTCACAATTACCCTGAGTTCTCATCATTTGACAAGTTATCCCGTATACGGCATCATCATTAGGACCAGGAAATGTATAACCAGAATAACCACAATGACCTTGATCTCCAACAAGTGCACAATTCCAATACTGCAGATAAGCTGCATAATCACCTGTAGCACCTAGATCACCCAATGTTCCAGCTCCTGAACAATCATAACATCTACCATATCCTTCACATCTATATTCACCGGCTGAATCCGGTTCACAATTTTGTTGACATTGTACCAATGTATCGTAATCACCATTAGGACCATTTACTTGGTTACATGTACCATTACCTGTACAATTGTAACTGTATACATTACCCGGTGGAGGTGGTGGAGGAGGAGGTGGAGGTGGTGGAGGAGGTCCTGGGTTAGGATCACTATTATGTGTCAATATCCCATTTGCAAAAAATGTATGATTATCTTCTACAGCTATATCATAAGTCCTAATACCATCTTCCATAATATATTCAATATCTTTAACGGTAATTTCTTCTAAATCACCAATATCTTCATTGTAAGAAAATAAAATATCATTCAATTCTAATGATTCTGTATCTTTACCAAAATTAGATTCTTTAACCCAAGCATGTACTCTATTACACCTTTCCTCATCAACTGCAACAAATCCTTTATCTTTAGACCAAAATGGATTTGCTATTGTATTATGAGTGACTACACCATTACTAAATTTTATTTTAACTGTAATATCACCATCTTTTAAATCGTGTGTTTGTGTTATTGAATTCTTAACAATTTTAGGTTCTAATTGTTTACTATGTACATTATAAGAAAGAACTTCATCACCTGGAAATACATCTTCTATATTTTTATCAGGACCATCTTTCATACTAATTTTAGTACCTGCAGCAAAACATTCGATAGGTCGACGCATAGGTCTAATTGCTGACTTGTGTACTGCCATTATAGAATCTCCTGAACCTGGATCCTGCCAATTAGGATTATCCCATGGTCTTGAATTCCCGTCAAACTGATATTCTTTTCCACCAATACCAATATCAGGATTAACAATATCAGTACTCGTATTAGCCAATGGTCTAATAGCCGAAGGAGGTTGTGGATTATCAGTATATGATACTCCTGTATACCTACAATTCATACTTTTAACAGGAGATGGACATTCCCACCCATCCCCTAAATCATACCAACCACGATGATTTTGATTCATAGAAGTTTTTCTATGTTTAGATCCACGACTATTTGGTTTTATTCTAGCCATTAATTTTCCCCTATTTTATCCACAATGAAACTCCTATATCCCTTTCAATTCCATTAGGTTCTATACCAATGCAAAATCTACCAGGAATACCAACTCCGTCATAAATATGACTTTCGTTGTAATTACATAATGTATTTTCATTTAATTTAGTTTGAAAATCATCTTTTAATAATGAATTTAACCAATCAATAAATGGTAACGGATATCCATTATTTCTGAAATTTTCAATATAATTTTTAATATAATAATTTAAACTGTATTCTATATCTTTCTTATAATCTGAAATTAATCCTATACTATTTAAATCGGATGAAATTTGTGAAAATGTTTTTTCACCATCATAAACAAATGATTTAGATATCACAGAACCTTTTTTATTCCAACCAACTGCAGGTCTCTTTTTTGATTTTGGATTTTTATTTACAGGATTAATAATAGGAGGTTTTTTATCTATAGTTCGATATTTCCTAAATCTTTCGTATTTAGGTGAAGTAAGTGTCGTGTAACCTTTAGATTTCCTTTTTATAGGTTTGTCACTATATCGTCTAACTATTGTCATTATTATACCTCGATGTATTTTTTTCTATTTTAGTTGTCCTCTTATAAATATTGTTTTTTTGATTTTTATTTAAAAATTCATATCTAAATAGAGGAATGCATTCTTTATTATAAAAATTATTTGGACACAGATAACTATCATGATGATACTTGACATGATTCCAATCTGACTTATTTTTAGTTTTCAGTCTTTTTAAATTTCTTAAAACTATTGATTCTATATTCATCATAATATTAATATCACAATTAAAGCTGCTATAACTAAACAACATTTAGGTGCAGAATCACAACCACAATTAACACCTATACCCCAGCCCATAACTGAATTCCCATTATTTTGTTTTAAACTTCTAGCATTACGAGATAGTAATTGTTTATAAACATGATTAGTATAAACATCACTTTTTATTATCTCTTCAATTCTTTGTGATTTTCTTCTCCAATCTATTCTTTTATGGTTAGCTATTTTCCTAATAGCTTGGTGCATTTGAGTATTACTTTCAACCATATTAATTAACTGATTATAATCATTATATTTCAAATGAAATGGTGGAAAAGACAATCGTTCTTTTCTTAAATTATTTTTATATATCCAATGTTTTACAGAGAAATCCAAATCATTAGTATAATTATTTTTTTCTTGTTTTTTATGGTAGATTCTTTTTTTTCTATGACCTACTATTTTTACTTCCCTATATAAATTTGACATATATTATCTCCAATTACATCCCCAACAATAACAATTAGAACCACATTCAGATGTAGTAAAATCTAAATCACCCGAATAACAACTATTTCTGTCAGTATACACAGAACAATCACAACTACAATAATCATTTTCTTTATTCCAACACCAACTACCTGCAACATCAGGTACATAATCTTGGTTATAATATGGAATACCTTTTGTTGGTATTTTTCCACTAATATAACCTTCACCAACACAATTTCGACTTATATCTACTTTATTTACAATATCTACTTTACCACTAACAACATCAGATTTCTTAACACAATTATTATTTATAACATTTGCACCTGGACAATAATAATCACCAACACTAAACCATTTATTTTTAAGTCTTTTAGTTCGTTTTAATCCCATTTTACTTCACTTTTTTTAATTGCATTTTCATTGACATATTTACATCTGTTAAACTTTTCTTTATAGAATCGTTATAAAGTCTTTTATTTGTAGTATTATAAAATATATTAACTTTTCTTTTTGAAGGATAAATTTTATCAGGAACATTGTCTTTACTATTATTATTCATATTTTTACCCAAATATCGACAGTCAGGAGACATTTTATCATTTGGACATTCATAATTTCCAATTCTATACCATTTTTTTACTTTATTCATTATTCTCTCAATTAATTAAAATAAGGAGTTGCTTTACCTGGACAATCTGGACAAGATAAAACTGTACCATAATTTTCTGTTTTACAATCTTGGGAAAAACTATTTCCATCTTCTCCCATATCACATTCTATTCCCCAATTCCATTGTGGTGCACTACCTGAACCATTCCATTTCCATTTACCACCACCCATATGAACCCAATATATTTTATCATTTCCACCACTCTGTGATGGTTTATTATTCATCAAATCCATATTTGTTCTAGGTTTAATTCTTCTCATTGATTCTTCCCCCATGTTAATATCATTATTTGAAGTTCTTCTTATTATTTGCATATCTTCATGAGAATCGATTACTACTGCACCATCAACATCACTTATCCAATATATTTTATTTTTTGTTGCTCTAACAACCCGACCGGTTTGATTATATCTACCATCTGGTCAGTTAGGATTGATATCTTTAACCAGTAATCCTCTCATATTAAGCATAAAAAATTCTCCATAAAAGTTTTATTCATATATAAATATTTAACTATTAAAATAAAAACCCCAAATTAAATTCAGGGTTTATCATTTATCTCATTATATATAACATTATTAGCATTATAATTTTATCTAAAATCCATAGAAGAATTAGTAATGTAAGTTTTTTTGATTCAGTTAGTTTATACTTCCCAATGCAATTCTCCTTGTTTGTTATCGTATACCTTTCGGTGGTCGTTTTTTTTTGATTGTATTTGGTATCATTATTTAGTTG
>MDSZ01062774.1_pt1 | contig 23393 bp, 26 predicted proteins | sample 811201 | NCBI WGS metagenome assembly MDSZ01 (sample SAMN05326647, study PRJNA326480) | marine metagenome | isolation source: seawater | place: Indian Ocean: North | collected 2010
CTGGGAAAATAAAAGAAAAATATGACATTAACTTATTAAAAAATTCGATAGAAATAGCCACTTCTAACCTTCTGTGGAATTTGAACGATTGCATTGAAGATATTGATAACGACGTTTCAAAATTGTCCTGCTGTAACATTAAAGGATATTTTAATTGTGATGAGGATTTTAAAGATCATCCATCTCTTCTAAATTTATCTTCAGATATTATAGTTGAAGTATTAGGAGAAAACGGTCACCATAGTAGAACTGCTATAGGTGTTTCTAGTTTACCTTTAAATTCTCCGGTTGAAATAGAAGGAATATTTTCTATATCATAACAAATGGCAATAGAATCTATTTCTTCGATTGAAAGTGCTGGAGATTTTTGCAAAGAAAATTTTTATGATTCTTCACCATTTCTTGATTTTCATTTTTTTAAATTATTAGAGGACTCAAATTGCACGGATTCAGCTTCTGGTTGGATCCCAGAGCATATAATATTTAAAGAAAAAAATAAGATTATAGGTTTTGTCCCTAACTATAAAAAATTAAACTCTTTTGGTGAATATATTTTTGACCAGGTTTTTGAACAAGCATATTATCAAGTAGGGTCTGAATATTTTCCAAAATTTTTGTCTGGAATCCCCTTTACACCAGTTAATAGACTTAAATTCATTTATTCTAAGAAAATTTTAAAAATTAAAAATATAGTAGAACCCTTAAAAGATTTTTTAACTTTTAAAAAAATTTCGTCATTTCATGCAAATTTTATAAGCAAGGAGCTCTCAATGGAACTTGACAAATATGATTTTTTAAAGAGAACTGGAATTCAATATCATTGGTTAAATAAATCATTTACAGATTTTCAAGATTTTTTAGATTCAATGAAAAGCAGAAAAAAAAAAAATATTCTTAAAGAAAGGACTTTCCTTAAAGAAAAGAAAATTAATTTTGTTCATCTAGAGGGAAATAAAATTAAAGAAAAAGATATTATTAACCTTTATAAATGCTACATGAATACAATTGATAAAAAATGGTCTAGACCTTACTTAAATTTAGATTTTTTTAGAAATCTCATAAACTCTCCTTGTGTAAAAAACATATTATTAATTTCTGCATATCACGAAGAAAGTCTTTTAGGGTGTTCAATACATTTTATTGGTGATGATACATTGTACGGAAGATACTGGGGTTGCCTAAAAAACATACCATACCTTCATTTCGAACTTTGTTATTATCAAGCAATTGAATATGCAATAAAAAAAAAAATAAGTAAGATTGAGGCTGGTGCCCAAGGAGAACATAAAATTTCCAGAGGTTATCTTCCCTGCTTAACATACAGTAATCATTGGTTTAATAATCAAAAACTTAAAGAACCTATTAAGGCTTTTTTATATAAAGAAAACATTAAAGTATTAGAAAATCTAGAATATCTAAAATCATACTCACCCTTCACTAAAGATTGTAATTAATTTTTTCTTGTTATTAGTAAAGGAGAATTTAAATTTTTTGTTTTTTGTGCAAAAATCAATCTTTACGTTATCTAATTTGTTATTCTTTTTGAGCATTAGGTCCGCTAATGGGATCTTAATTTTTTCTTCAATTACCCTAGCCATTGGTCTTGCACCGTTAACTAAATCAAAGCCCAAATCTAACAATTTAGATTTTGCCTTTTCTCCTATATTAAGTGATATATTTTTATCCATAAGCATTAATTCCAACTCCATCAAAAACTTTTCAACAACTTTAATTGAGTTTTGCTTATTTAACATTACAAAGTTAACAATAGAATCCAATCTATTTCTGAATTCTGGGCTAAAAAACTTAGTAATAGCTTTGTGATTATCCTTATTACTACTATCTCCTAGGAAACCTACATTTTCCTTTACAAGATCTTCAGCACCAATATTGCTAGTCATAATTAAAATAACATTAGTAAAATCTACCTTTTTTCCAAGATGGTCAGTTAACTTTCCATAGTCCATTACTTGAAGCAAAATATTAAATAAATCAGGGTGTGCTTTTTCTATTTCATCAAGGAGAACTACAGAATAAGGATTTTTATCAACTGAATCAGTCAATAATCCGCCTTGATCAAAACCAACATAGCCTGGAGGCGCCCCTATTAACTTTGAAACACTATGTCTTTCCATATATTCAGACATATCAAATCTTACAAAATTCATCTTCATAATATTGGCTAATTGCTTAGTAAGTTCAGTTTTACCCACTCCAGTAGGACCCGAGAATAAAAAAGAGCCAATAGGTTTATCTTTGTTTCTAAGACCTACTTTAGATAACTTTATAGCTGAAGAGACAATTTTAATTGCTTTATCTTGTCCAAAAATCAATGTTTTTAAATCTCTTTCAAGATTTTTAAGTTTCACTTTATCATCTGATTTAATTGTATTTTCAGGTATATTTGCTATTTTTGAAATTGTATTTTGAATATCAGTTTTATTAATTTTCTTTTGTGTTCTTTTCTCATTTATTTTTATGGCTGCTGCCGCCTCGTCAATTACGTCCAAAGCATTATCAGGTAACTTCAGATTAATAAGGTATTTTTTTGATAAATTCACGGCCTCATTAGAACAATCTTCTTCAAACTCGACTCCATGAAAACTCTCATAATAACTTTTTACACCATCAATAATTTTTATAGAGTCTTCAATCGAAGGTTCATCTATATCAATCTTTTGAAATCTTCTACATAAAGCTCGATCTTTCTCAAAATAATTTCTATATTCACTGTAAGTTGTTGAACCAATACATTTGAAATTACCTTTAGTTAAAGCTGGTTTTAATATATTTGATGCATCCATTGATCCAGAGCTTGTTCCACCAGCCCCAATAAGCGTATGAATTTCATCAATGAAAAGTATACATTTTTCAAATTTCTGAAAAAAATCTATTACTTTTTTTAATCTTTCTTCAAAGTCGCCTCTAAATTTTGTACCAGCTAATAAAGCACCAAGATCTAAGGAAAAAATTTTTGATTCTTTTAAAATTGATGGAACATCTCCCTTTGTAATTTTTAAAGCAAGTCCCTCCGCAAGAGCAGTTTTACCAACTCCTGGATCTCCAACAAAAATTGGGTTATTTTTATTTCTTCTTGCTAAAACGTGAATAGTTCTATTAATTTCAGCCTCTCTGCCAATTATGGGGTCGATTTTTCCATTAATAGCTTTCATATTTAAGTTAACACAGTAGTTTTCAATTGCATCATTAGATTTTTGCTTTTGATTTTTTTCGGCACCATCGCTGCTAGCATCTTCAAATATCTCTTCTTCTTCATTTTTTTCGATTCCATGAGATAAAAAATTTACTACGTCTAATCTATTTAGGTTTAGTTGCTGTAGAAAGTAAACTGCGTGAGATTCTCTTTCGCTAAAAATGGCGACGAGAACATTTGCAGCAGTAGCTTCTTCTTTTCCTGATGATTGAACATGAATAACAGCTCTTTGAATTACTCTTTGAAAACCTAGCGTCGGTTTTATTTCATTTTCGGAAGAGGTAGATATAAGATCTTTAAGATTCAATTCTACAAATTTTTCTAACTTACTTCTCAAGGATTTAATGTCAACTGAGCAAGCATTCATGACTTTAAGCACATCATCATCATCTAGCATTGACAATAGTAAATGCTCTAAAGTCATATATTGGTGCTTGAAAGATTTTGCGTACTTTTGAGTTCTTTGAAGAGTTTTTTCTAATTCATCAGAAATCATTAATCTGCCTCCATTATACATTTCAATGGATGTTGATCGCTTTTAGCCATTTTTAAAACTGTTTCGACTTTAGTTTCAGCAATTTCTTTGGTAAAAATACCACAAATACCTGAACCTTTTTTATGCACCATTAACATTATATTCACGGCCTCACTTTCACTTTTTTTAAAAACAATTTTTAGTAATTGTACCACATATTCCATGGGTGTGTAGTCGTCATTTAACAAAATTACTCTATAAAGTTTGGGTTTTTTTAATTCAACTTTTTCTTGAGTAATTATATCAGTCGAACTAAGTTTATTTTCGCCGGTCATAATTAAATTATTTAATGTATAAATTAAAAAAATCTACTCTAATTTTCAACCAAAATTTTTTTAGAAATAGGTTTATCAAATTCTTCTATTGCTCTTTTAACTTCTTCTAACTGCTCAGAAAGACCACCCGAACTTTTTGACTCACATCTTAATACAATACTTGGTTGAGTATTGGAGGCTCTTAACAACCACCACCCATCTTTTGAAACAACTCTCAATCCATCGACATCAATAATTTTCTTACCAATTTTTTTTTGCTTTATTGAAATTTTTTCTATAAGCTCAAATTTTCTTTCATCGTCACAATCTAATCTAATTTCAGGAGTATTGAATAATTTTGGTATTTCATCAATAATTTCAGATAATTTGAGGCTGGAATTAGCTAAAATTTTTATTAATTCTACAGCTGCAAATAATGCATCATCAAAGCCATAATTTTTACTGTAAAAAATATGCCCACTCATTTCACCTGCAATATCAGCATTATATTTTTTCATATTAATTTTTACATGACTATGACCTGTTTTAGAAATAATAGATTTAGCACCAAGCGCCTCAACCTCGTCAAAAAGCACTTGGCTACATTTTACATCACCAATAACAATTGCTTTATTGATTTTCTTAATTACTTCTTTTGCTAAGATCAACAAAAGTATATCACCAGGGACAATTCTTCCTTTATCGTCTACAACCCCTATCCTATCCCCATCACCATCAAAAGCTATACCAAGGTCAAAATTATTATCAATAATTTCTTTCTTACAAAATGACAAATTATCAGGTAATGAAGGGTCTGGATGATGATTTGGAAAATCTCCATCAATTTCACAAAATAAAAGTTTTTGTTTTCCAGAAATATTTTCAGAAAGTTTTTTCATTACCTTTCCTGCAGAACCATTACCTGAATCCCAAACAATATTTATTTCTTTTTTTTGGTGATAATTTTTAAAAATATTTTCAATATATTCATCCTGAAAATTAAATTTTGTTTTCTTTCCTAGATGAATAGAAATAGAAAAGTCTTTTGCATCTCTCTCTAATTTTTTTAAATCCTCTCCATAAAAAGGCAAATTATCTAGAACAAATTTAAATCCATTATAATCTTTTGGGTTATGAGACCCTGTTATCATTATTCCACCTTTAGAATGATTTTTAAAGCATGAAAAATATAATAGAGGGGTAGGAACAAGCCCTATCTCACAAATATTAACCCCGGTTTCTAATAAACCTTTTATAAGACTTTCTTTTAATGCTTCTGATGAATGTCTACCATCATAACCAATATTTACAGTATTACCCTTACCAATTCTTAAGCCGAATAATTGTCCTATAACTTTAGCATCTTTTTCAAAAAGAGTTTTTTTGAAAATTCCTCTAATATCGTAAGACCTTATAATTGATTTATCAAATCTGTGGCTTACTTTCATTTAACATGACCTCGACCAATAGAGTGATATTCAAACCCTTTTTCTCTAATTTCAATAGGATTGTATATATTTCTAAAATCGATAATTAATTTATTTTTTAAAAATTTTCCCAGTTTTGCCAAATCTAAAGCCCTGAACTGATTCCATTCAGTTAAAATTACTAATGCATCAGAATTTTTTGATGCATCATATGGATTTTTACACCAAGAAATTTTATTTTTGTAGGCAGATAAGGATTTTTTTGCTTCTTTCATTCCTTCTGGGTCGAAAACCTTAACTTTACAGTTTTTATCTATTAAAGAAGGTATTATGTCTAGGCTAGGGCTGTCCCTCATATCATCTGTATTTGGTTTAAAGGTTAGACCTAAAATTGAAATAGTCTTGCTTTTATTATTTTTTGGTAGAACTTTTAAAATTTTCTTATACATAGATTTTTTTCTATTTTTATTACTTTTAACAACCTGCTCAACCAGATTAAGGGGAGATTTATAATCTTGAGCTGTTTTTACCAGGGCAAGTGTATCCTTAGGAAAACAAGACCCTCCATATCCTGGTCCTGGGTGTAAAAACTTCTTTCCTATTCTACCATCTAATCCTATACCGATTGAAACATCACTAACATCTGCACCTACCTTTTCACAAAGATCTGATATTTCATTTATAAATGTAATCTTTGTAGCTAAGAATGAATTAGCAGCATATTTAATTAATTCAGCGGTTTCTCTTTTTGTAAATAAAATTGGAGTCTCTAAAAGATATAAAGGTCTGTACAATTCTTTTAAAATATTCTTTGCTCTATCATTCTCACAGCCAATTACAACTCTATCCGGTCTCATAAAATCATTAATAGCAGAGCCTTCTCTTAAAAACTCGGGATTTGAGGCAACATCAAAATCAAGTTTTTGATTTTTCCTTTTTATTATCTCTGATACTTTTTTTCCTGTTCCAATTGGAACAGTTGATTTATTTACAATAACTGCATAATTCTTAAGACAAGAAGCTATCTCTTCAGCCGCAGCAAATACATATCTTAGATCGGCATGACCGTCTCCTCTTCTAGAAGGAGTTCCAACTGCAATAAAAATAGCTGATGTATCTTTAATGGAAGATGATAAGTTGCATTCAAAAAATAATCTTTTTTCCTCTATATTTTTACGAACTAACTCTTTTAATCCAGGCTCAAAAATTGGAATAATTCCTTTCCGAAGTTTTTTAATTTTTTCAACATCTTTGTCTACACAAACTACATTTACGCCAAACTCAGCAAAACACGCCCCTGAGACTAAACCTACATATCCAGTGCCAACTATAGTGATTTTCATAAGTCTTTTAATATCCCAATCAAATTCTTTTTAATATCATTATCATTTAAACCAAAAAATAAGTTTGCTTCTATAAAACCAAGTTTACTTCCACAATCAAATCTTTTACCTTCAAACTCGACTCCAAACAAACCAGGCTTATCTACCAATGAAACCAAGCTATCTGTTAATTGTATTTCTCCACCATAACCTTTCTTTTGATTGTCAAGTTTTTCAAAAATTTTAGAGTTTAATATATATCTTCCTACCACCGATAAATTAGAAGGAGCATCCTTAGGTTTTGGCTTTTCAACTAGTTTATTTATTGAACAAAATCCTGAAAATTTTTTTCTTGGATTAATGACTCCGTACTTACTAACTTCTCTTTTGGGAACTTTTTCTAAAGCCAATACAGAACCACCATTTGTCTTATTAAATATATCAATCAATTGTTTTGTAGCTGGTATCTTTGAAAGAATTATATCATCAGGTAAAATAACAGCAAAATTTTCATCTTTATCAATTAATTTTCTAGCGCACCATACTGCATGCCCTAATCCCTTTGGTTCATCTTGTATGATATAGGAGAAATTACCTAATTTGTTTTGACTTTGTATGGTGGGTATTTTATTACTCTTTTTTTTTTTTCTTAATATATCTTCTAAAATAATAGACTTATCAAAATGCTCTATTATCGAATTTTTCTTTGAGGATGTAACAAATATCATTTCATTAATTCCAGATCGTGATGCTTCCATTACTGCCCATTCAAGTATTGGTCTATCAAGAATAATTAACATTTCCTTTGGAATACTCTTGGTAGCTGGAAGAAATCTTGTTCCAATTCCGGCTATAGGAAAAATTGCTTTCTTTACTTGTTGTACCATAAAAGTGCAAGATAGAAGAAAAATAAAAAAATCTCAACCTAAAAGAGTTTCTCTAGCCTGATTTAATTTTTTTGTAATCCATTCTGATCCCCCTTTATCAGGATGATTAATTTTCATAAGATCTTGATACCTTTTTAAAATTTCATTCTTAGAAGCATTTTTATTTAAACCTAAAATTTCTAACGCTTCTTTTTTATCAATATTTTTAGAAAAATTTCGATGTTTAAAGTTTTTCATCAAAAAAATCTTTGCAAAAAAGTTTATTAAAAAACTCCACCTATACAAAATTAAAAATATTGCGGGTATTACAGAAATAACTTGCGGAAATCTTGTCATAATAAAGCCAACAATTACAAGGAGGATAACTAAAAAAATTAATTTTAATTTTTTTCTAAAGTTTTCATAAGATGAATGAATTAGATTAATAAAGAATGCAAGTAAAATTGTTGCTAAAATAATTGTAAAAATAATATAATATAACATTTTTTACCTATTATGAGAAAACCAAAACTTTTATACTTCCTAAGTGAAGATGAATATTTTTTATCACATAAATCAGATCAAGCAAAATCTGCAATAAAAAATAAATTTGATGTTTTATTGGTTTGTAATTTTTTTGAAAATGAAAAAAAAATTAAATCACTTGGTTTTAAGACATCACACCTAAATTTGGACAGAAAATCAATAAATCCATTTAAAAATTTATTATGCCTTCTCAAGTATGCAAGAATAGTTTTTAAATTTAAACCAAATATAATTCAAAGCATCGCTTTAAAGCCAATTTTATATACTTCATTGATATCTCCACTTTTAAAAGAAACTAAAATGATAATGTGTATTGTCGGGCTTGGTTATCTTTTTATTGGTAAGAATTATTTTATAAAATTAATTAAATTTACTTACTTAAATTTAATTAATTTTTTTTTAAATAAGAATAATTCTCATTTTGTTTTCCAAAACAACGAAGATAAAAAAATAATTCAACAAAATTTTAAAATTAAGAACCCAAAAATTTCAATTATTCAAGGTTCAGGTGTTGATACTAAAAAATTTTTAAAAAATAAAAATACCGAGAAAATTTTTGATTTAATTTTTCATTCAAGAATCTTATATGACAAAGGCTTTATTGAATTAATGGAAGCAGTAAAAAAGTTAAGAGAAAAAAGATCAATTTCACTTTTAGTCTTGGGTTCACCTGATAAAAAAAATAGAGCATCTGTCGAGTTGGAAAAAATAAAATTATGGCACGAGCAAGGTCTTATTATTTGGAAAAAAAAACAGAAAAATGTACTGCCGTATATTCAGCAATCGAAAATTGCTGTTTTACCATCTTACAGAGAAGGTTTGCCTAAAGCTCTTTTAGAGGCTGCTAGTTGCGAATTACCAATAATAACAACCAATACAGTTGGTTGTAAAGATATATGCATTCATGAATATAATGGATTATTAGTAGCCCTTAAGGATTATATTTCTTTAGCAAATGCAATTGAAAAAATTTTAGATGATAAAAAGTTGGCAAATTTTTATGGAAAAAATGGAAGGATACTTGTAAAAAAGAAATTTTCTAGAGAGATCGTTGAAGAAAAATTTTTAAAAATTTACAAAGAATATGTTTAAAAAAGACCTTGGATATCACCTTTAGAATCTATGCAGACCTCATATGCTGCTGGTTTTTTCGGCAAGCCTGGCATTGTCATTATATCCCCAGCAATTGCAACTATAAACTCAGCACCAGCAGATAATCTTATTTCTCGAACTTGCATATCATGATTTTCTGGTGCACATTTTTTTGTAGGGTCTGTGCTGAAACTATATTGAGTTTTTGCCATGCAAACTGGAAAATGGTCAAAACCCAACTCAGAAATTTCTTTTAATTTTTTGGATGCAGAAGGCGAGAAGCTTAAACTCCCTACTCTATAAATTTCCTTTGCTATTTTCAGAATTTTTTCTTCTGGTTTATCACTATCTTTATACAAAAACTTTAAATCGGAAGTTTTATTTTCGATAGTATCGATTACTGATTCTGCAAGCTTTGCTGCACCTGCTCCTCCGTCTTTCCAATGTTCGGCCAGAATCGCATTGACTCCTACATTTTTACAAACATCTTGAACTTTAGCTATTTCATTCTCCGTATCTGTTGGGAACCTATTCAAAGCAACAACAGTAGGAATACCAAATTTAGATAAATTTTCTATATGTCTTAATAAATTAGGAAGTCCATCCTCAACGGCTTTAAGATTTTCTTCGCCTAAATTTTTTGGATCAGCATTTCCATGAAGCTTTAATGCTCTTACCGTTGCAACTACTACTGCACATGAAGGTTTTAACCCCGACTTTCTGCATTTTATATTTAGAAATTTTTCTGCACCAAGATCTGCACCAAAACCAGCTTCAGTTACAACAAAGTCAGATAACTTTAGAGCCGTTTTTGTAGCAATCACGGTGTTGCAACCATGTGCAATATTAGCAAAAGGACCGCCATGAATGAAAGCAGGATTGTTTTCAAGTGTTTGCACAAGATTTGGTTGCAAAGCGTCTTTCAACAAAACAGACATCGCTCCGTCAGCTTTTATATCTTTACATAAAATTGGTTCCAAATCTCTTGTATAGCCCACTATTATTTTACCCAACCTTGAGGTTAAGTCTTCAAAATTTTTTGACAAACATAATATTGCCATAACTTCAGATGCAACTGTTATATCGAAACCATCTTCTCTTGAAAATCCATTGGAAACTCCGCCTAAAGAGTTTGCGATTGAACGAAGAGCTCTATCATTCATATCTACAACTCTTCTCCAAGTAACTCTCCTACTATCCATTTTTGGTTCTAAACCCCAATAAATGTGATTATCAACCATTGCAGACAAAAGCATATGGGCTGAAGTAATAGCATGAAAGTCACCAGTAAAATGTAAATTAATGTCTTCCATCGGCACAACCTGAGCATAACCTCCTCCAGCTGCCCCGCCTTTCATCCCAAAACAAGGACCCAAACTAGGTTCTCTGAGAGCAACCATTGCTTTTTTTCCAATGTGGTTCAGACCGTCGGTTAAACCAACAGATGTAGTGGTTTTTCCTTCTCCAGCTGTAGTTGGTGTCATGGCAGTTACCAATATCAATTTTCCATCTTTTTTTTCTTCTAATTTATTAATGTATTCCGAACTAAGCTTTGCTTTATAATGGCCAAATGGAACAAGGTTATCCTCATCAATCGAGAGTTTTTCAGATGCAACTTTTGAAATTCTTTCTTTTTTGGCTTCTCTTGCAATTTCAAGGTCTGTTTTATAATCACTCATTCTTCACTCCACTAAAAATAATTTATTTGACTGGTTTGATCGACATTTTTTAACATTCAAAATTTTTATCATATCATTTTTAATTGATAATTCCTCTAAAAATTTATTTTGTAGATCATATGCTTCTTTTTCTTTAAAAGCTTCTTCCAAATTTGAATTTAATTGAAAGGCGTGAATAACTTCATGCAGTAAAATAGATTGATTGCAAATATCATTAAAATTCATTTTAGATATAAAAATACCCTCATTTTTTGAAAAGAAAGCAACAACAGGGCACTTTCCACCACATGCCATCTCCTGTATAACTTTAGGTTTTACGATATTAACGGGAAAATCAAATTTACTAGTATCATAATTTGTGTTAATAGAAATCCATACCAATAAAAAATTTAATAATTCATTTAAAACCATAGCTTAAAATAAATATGTCTAAAGATAGTTCACAACTTGCAGCAGAAATTTTGTTAGACCTAAAGTGTATTAACTTTAGCCCAAAAAAACAATTTAAATTAACCTCTGGAAAAAGAAGTCCAATATATTGTGATTGCAGGAGAATAATTTCTTTTCCTAAAGAAAGAACCAAACTGATAAGACTTGGGATAGAAATGCTTAAAAAAAATCATGACTTTAAAAAAATTTCTAATGTTGCAGGAGGTGAGTCCGCAGGCATTCCATTTGCGGCTTTTTTTGCCGACAAACTAAATTTACCAATGACTTATATAAGAAAAGAGAAAAAAAAATTTGGTAAAAACTCTCAAATTGAGGGAATTCTTGATAAAAATGATAAAGTTCTTCTCGTGGAGGATTTAATGACAGACGGAGGAAGTAAAATGAGGTTTTTGGAAGCAATAGAAAAAATTGGGGCAACAATAGCGGGAATTTTCGTAATTTTTAATTACGGAATTATTCAAAATGAATATTTTTTTAAAAAAAAAGAAATTGGGGTAACATACTTAACCAATTGGAATTTTATTCTTAATGTGGCTTTTAAGAGAAAAATTCTTTCAGTCAAAGAAATAAAAATTGTCGAGGAATTCCTGTTAAAAATAAATGTTAAAAGTTAGATATCTTTCCCTTAAAGCTAGTACTTCCAGAAGCAAATTTACTCTTTTCAATAATACCTGATGTAAAACCTTTCCTTCCGCTTATTACCGCTAACTTCATTGCTTCTGACATTACTATTGGATTTAGTGACCTTGCAACCGATGAGTTTAATAATACTCCATCAAATCCTAACTCCATTATTTTTGTTACATCGCTAGGCTTTCCAATTCCAGCATCTACAAAAATGTTTCCAGTGCACATTTTTCTTATTATTTCCAAATTATGTTCATTCCTTATACCAAGACCTGAGCCGATTGGAGAAACTAATGGCATTACAGCTTCGCAACCTAAATCTTCAAGCCTTTTACACAATACTGGGTCATCTGAACAATATGCAAAAATTTTGAACTTCTTTTTTATTAAATCTTTACAAGCATCAAAAAGCTCTATTGGGTCTGGTAATAACATTTCTTGATCGCTAATAAGTTCTAATTTTATCCAATTTGTTTCTAGTGTTTCTCTAGCCAATTCAGCAGTTAATATTGCTTCCTTTTTTGTAAAACATCCAGCTGTATTTGGTAACAATTTATATCCCTTTTCAATTTGGTTAAGAAAATTATCACCACTAGTTAAGTTTATCCTCCTGATAGCTAAGGTAATGATTTCAGCACCTGAGGAACGTAATGATTTATTTAATATATCAATGTTTGGGAAAAGCGCAGTTCCCATTATTAATCTAGATTGGAATATTTTTCCATCTAAATTTAAGTCATCTGTACTCATTTAATTATTAGCCTCCAAAGAATGGTGTGACAATTTCAATTTTATCATTCAAAAAAATTTTTTTTTTTTTCCATTTATATTTTTCCACTAAAACATTATTGACTGCGACTGCAATTTTATGATCTTTATAAATTTTTTTTTTCAAAAAAAATTCTATGAGATCATATAACAACGGTTCTTTGAGACTACAAATAAATTCTTTTCCATTAATATTATATGTTTTTTTGGCTTTAGACATTATTATGATGATAAACTAAAAATCTATAATTTGAATCTGCTTGGAGAAAAAAATTTAAATTGATGCGGAATTTGTTCTCCTAAAACATATTTTGTTACAATTTCAGCACTTATTGGTGCTAATAAAATCCCGTGTCTGTAATGTCCAAAATTACAAATTATATCGGATGAGATATCTTGCAAAGGACCTATAATTGGACTTCCATCAATAACAGCTGGTCTTAATCCAACTCTAATTTCTTTAAACTCTAAAGCTTCAAGCTTAGTAAATGACTCCCAAATTGAATTAATCAAATAATATAGTTCATCCATTCTGATAGAATCATCAAACCCTTTATCATCTTCTGTGGCACCTATGGCCAAAACATCCTCATTCCTAGGGGCAATATAGATATTTCTGAACCAAAGATTATGATAAAATTTATTTTCAATTGCTTTCAATAATATTGACAATCCTTTCAAAGGTATAATTGGAAACTTTACACCAAATGAGTTGCTTATTATTTCATTACTCCAAGCTCCACAAGCAATGATAATTTTCTCAAAATCAATATTTAAATTATTAAAAAAAACTTTTTTTTTTTTCAGTAAAATTTTTTTAATTTTATCTCCAAATACAATTTCTCCACCCATTTTTTTTATTTCCATAGAAAGGTATTTTTTCACAAAATTAGAATTAATTTGATCTTGATTTTTGCATAACAAAGAACAAAGAATGTTTGAGTTTAATGATGGCTCAAGTTTTAAAGTTTCCTTAGCATCAAGTAATGAAGTTCTAAATCCAAGTTTTTCAAAGAATTTTTTCTTGAATATTAATCTTTCCTTATCGTCTTTATTTAATCCGATCATTAATGAACCATTTTCTTTTAAACCAAAAAACTTACTTATTTCATTCTTTAACTGAAAGTCTTTCCACATTTTTTTTGAATCCAACATCAAATTAAAAAGATCTCTTTCACCAGGTTTTGCCTCTATCAATGGTGCCAACATACCAACTGAGGCATCAGTTGAATTTCCTTTAATGTCATGAGTATCAAAAATTTTAACTTTCTTTCCCTTCTTGAGTAAATTATACCCAGAAAAGAGTCCAAGGATTCCTGCACCAAAAATTACAATCATAAAAACTATTAACTACAAAAATTTCTATTTTAATTTATAATAACGATATTATATAAGAATTAGTATGAGGAAATCAGATTTAAAATCAAAATTATCAAAGCTTGCTTTTGAGGTAACTCAGAATTCAGCAACCGAGCCCCCTTTTACTGGAAAGTTTTTTAATTTTTTTGAAGATGGCATATACAAATGCGTTTGTTGCGGGTCTGCATTATTTAAATCGAATGATAAATTCAAGTCTTCTACAGGTTGGCCAAGTTTTCATTCTTGTTTCAATGAAACTTCTCTAGATGAAATAGAAGATAATTCGTTTGGAATGCATAGGGTTGAGGTTAGATGTCAAAATTGTAAAGCTCACTTAGGTCATGTCTTTGACGATGGACCTGAACCTTACTTCAGAAGATATTGTATAAACTCAGTTGCATTAAGTTTTCTTAAAAATGATTAATTACAAACAATTTTTTATAAACAGTTTAAAATCTCTGAAAGACGAAGGAAACTATAGAATTTTTGCAGATTTAGAAAAACTAGCAGGGAATTTTCCACTTGCCCTAAATTATAAAGACAACTCCGTTTCTGAGGTCACAGTTTGGTGCAGCAATGATTATTTGGGTATGAGTCAAAATAAAATAGTTCTGGAAAGCATGAGTGAAGCTCTTAAGAAAGTTGGGGCAGGTTCCGGTGGTACAAGAAATATCTCAGGAACAAATCACTATCATGTTTTATTAGAAAGAGAGTTATGCTACCTTCATCAAAAAGAATCAGCTCTTCTTTTCAATTCAGGATATTTAGCAAACCAGGCCACCCTATCAACTCTTGGAAAAAAATTACCGGATTGTATTTTCTTCTCTGATGAAAAAAATCACGCATCGATGATTCAAGGAATAAAAAACTCAGGGGCAAAAAAAATTATTTTTAAGCATAATAATCTTAAAGACTTAGAGAGAAACCTGATCAAATTTGCAAATGTAAAGTCTAAGATAATAGCATTTGAATCAGTTTATTCAATGGATGGAGATTTTTCACCAATAAGTAAAATTTGCGAATTAGCTAAAAAACATAATGCTTTAACTTTTTTAGATGAAGTTCATGGCGTCGGAATTTACGGAAAAAGGGGTGCAGGAGTATCAGAAAGAGAAGGAGTAATGAATAAAATCGATATTATTCAAGGTACCCTTGCAAAAGCTTTTGGAGTTATTGGGGGATATATCACAGGTAAAAAAGAAATTGTAGATTTTATAAGAAGTTTCTCTTCTGGCTTTATTTTTACGACATCTCTACCTCCTTGTATAGCTGCTGGAGCTTATACCTCAATTAGGCATCTAAAGTTTTCATCGGTGGAAAGAGAAAAACTATTTAAAGTGGTGAAGGAGTTAAAATCAATGCTTGTAAAAAATAACATTCCTTTCATTGATAATGACAGTCATATCATACCAGTTATGATTGGAGACCCCTTACTATGTAAGAAAGCAAGTCAAATACTCCTAGACGATTTTCAAATCTATGTTCAACCAATAAATTTTCCTACAGTACCAAAAGGAAAAGAAAGACTTCGAATAACTGCATCCCCTCAACATACTCCAAAAATGATAAAAAACTTAGTCGAGGCTTTAAGCTTCATATTTAGAAATCTAAACATTAATAAAGCGGCTTGATCTAAATTATGGTGAAAGAATTTTCCTCTCCCAAATTTTCTTTTTTAATGAAAATTTTTCTCTTTCATGAAGTCTAAACTTTCCTTGTTGCCAAAACTCAAATTCATTAGGAACAATTTTAATTCCAACCCAATGATCGGGTCTTGGCACATTCATTCCATCAAATCTTTTTGTAAATAGTTTTTCTCTGTCCATTAGATATTTCTTGGAGGGAATAACCTTTGATTGCTTGGAAGCCCATGCACCAACTTGACTTCCTCTTGGCCTAGAAGCAAAATAATCATCAGAGTCCTTATCATTTATGATTTTTCCTTTACCAATTATTCTGATTTGTCTGTTAATTGACTCCCAATAAAAGCACATTGATAAATTATTATTAAGTGAGAAGTGCTTACCTTTTTCACTCTCAAGATTAGTAAAGAAAACATAACCATCTTTTAGAATTAGCTTTAGTAAGACCATTCGAATAAAAGGTTTATCTCGATATGTTGTTGCTAGGGCAAAAGCTGTGTGATCAAAAGGATATTTCTTTTTAGCTAAATTAAACCACAACTCAAATTTTTTAAAAGGATTCATTATATCTTTTTTATTAGAAATATAATATAAGTTTAATAAATCTTTAATCAATAAATTTATAGGATGCAATTATGAACTCAGTAATAGATTTACAAGGAAAAAAAGGAATTATTCTTGGAATAGCAAATGAAAAATCAATTGCTTGGGGAATAGCCGAAAAAATTAGTTCCTGTGGTGCAGAGCTTGCATTCTCTTATGTTAATGATTCTATCAAAAAAAGGGTGACTCCATTAGCTGAGAAATGCAATTCCAAACTAGTATATGAATGTGATGTTACGTCAGAATCTAGTATGAATAGATTCTTTGATAACATTAGAAAGAACTGGGAGTCTTTTGACTTCTTGGTTCATTCAATTGCATTTTCAGATAAAAACCAATTAAAGGGTGATTATGTGAATACATCTAGAGAAAATTTTATAAATACTCTTGATGTATCATGTTATTCTTTTACTGCTTTATGCCAGAGAGCTCAACATTATATGAAATCAGGTGGACAAATTTTGACACTTTCCTACTTAGGTGCCGAAAGGGTCATGCCACATTACAACGTTATGGGAATTGCAAAAGCTGCTTTAGAAACCAGTGTCAAATATATTGCAGTAGACCTTGGAAAAAAAAATATAAGAGTGAATGCAATATCTGCCGGACCAATAAAAACATTAGCCTCTTCTGGAATCTCCGACTTTAGATATATTTTAAAGTGGAACGAGTATAACTCCCCCTTAAGAAGGGTTACATCTGTTGAGGAAGTAGGAAAAAACTCAATATACTTATTGTCAGACCTTTCCTCAGGTGTAACTGGGGAGGTTATTCATGTAGATTGTGGATACCATGTTGTAGGAATGAAATCTGTTGACGCTCCTGATATTACTGTAGAGGGCTAAAATGAGTGGTAGTTCGACAGGAGAGATTCTTAAAGTTACAACTTGGGGTGAAAGCCACGGAGAGGCATTGGGATGCGTAATTGAAGGAGTTCCATCTAATATTAATATTACCGAAAACTATATTCAAAAATATCTGGATAAAAGAAAACCTGGTCAATCTAAATTTACAACTCAAAGAAAAGAAGAAGACAAAGTCAAAATCTTATCTGGAGTATTTCAAGGAAAAACAACTGGAACCCCAATTTCTCTAATAATTTACAATAAAGACCAAAAATCAAAAGACTATGAGGAAATAAAAAATAAATTTAGACCGGGTCATGCAGATTATACTTATCAAATGAAATATGGAATTAGGGACTACAGGGGAGGTGGAAGAGCTTCAGCAAGAGAAACAGCAATGAGAGTGGCTGCGGGAGCAATTGCAATGAAGATATTGGGGAAAAAAATAAAAATTAAAGGTGCATTAATCCAATTAGGTAAAGAAAAAATTAATAATAATAATTGGAACTGGAATGAAATTGATAAAAATGATTTTTTCTGCCCTGATAAAAGTTCTGTTAATAATTGGAAAGATTACCTACTAAAAGTTAGAAAAGAAGGGTCTTCTGTAGGGGCAATAATACAGATAACAGCAACTGGTGTCCCTGTAGGACTAGGAGAACCAGTTTTCTCAAAGATTGATGCATTACTTGCAAAAGGAATAATGAGTATTCCAGCAGTAAAGGGAGTTGAGATTGGCAATGGTTTTAAAAGTGCAGAACTAAGAGGCGAACAAAATGCTGACGAGATAAGATATAAAGATAATAAAATTTTTTTCAAAACCAATAATTCAGGAGGTACCTTGGGTGGAATATCGTCCGGTCAAGATATAATTGTTAAATTTGCAGTAAAACCTACCAGCTCAATCCTTAAAGAAAGAAAAACAATTAACTTAAAAAAACAAAATACATCTATCATAACTAAGGGCAGACATGATCCATGCGTTGGTATACGAGCGGTTCCTGTTGGAGAAGCAATGATTGCTCTTGTTCTTGCTGATTTACTTTTGCTTAATCAAAGTAAAAAAATTTAACTTTCAATATAGATAAAAAATTCTTTATTTCCTTTTTGTCCTAAAATAGAACTTTCTATTATTTTTATTTTTTTATAGTCAAAATTATTTTTAAACCATAAAGTAATTTCTTCACATACTTTGTGATGGAGAAAAGAATCTTTTACAATCCCTCCTTTACCAATATCTTTTTTTTGAAGTTCAAATTGAGGTTTAATCAAAGAAAGAATTTTAAAGTTTTTTTTAAGTAAACTTTTAATTGGCATAATAACTTTTTTAATTGAAATAAAACTTACATCGCAAACAACTAAATCAAGTAGTTCCGGGATTATCTTTTTACTAATATTCTTCGCATTAGTTCTTTCCAATAAGACAACTTTATCCAAATTTCTAAGTTTCCAATCAAATTGACCGTAACCAACATCAATAGCATAAACTTTTTTAATCCCCCTCTTAATCATAACATCTGTAAAGCCTCCTGTAGAACATCCAATATCAACACTCACTAAATCAGAAACATTTACATTTAGTTCATTTAGAGCATTGTCTAGCTTTATACCTCCCCTCGACACCCATTCATGAGGGTTTTTTTTCAATTTAATTATAGAATTACTTTTTATAAGTTTGCCAGGTTTCAAAATTTTTTGGTTATCTGCGAAAACTTTGCCAGAAATTATTAATGAGAGGGCTTTGTTTCTAGAATCCACTAAATTCAGCTCCTTAAGAATAAAGTCAATTCTATAATTATCTAAATTCTCAGGAACTTTTTTTGAAACATACATTATTTGTTTCTTGAAATTACAAAATTAGTTAAGTCAATTAGACGTCTTGCTTTTAGCCCAAAAGGCTCAAGAAGTTTAATCGAGTTTTTGATTAATTTTTCTGATTTTCTTCTTGCATTCTCAACACCATATAACTTAACCAATGTTTCTTTCCCTCTGGTCAAATCTTTCTTTGTCTTTTTACCCATCTTTTTCTCATCTCCTTCAATGTCAAGCAAATCATCTTTGATTTGGAATGCAAGGCCAAGATTTTTAGAAAAATTAACAAAAGTTTTTATATTTTTCAATTCTGATAATATTGGTCCTGCAATGCAAGAAAATCTAAATAACTCTCCAGTTTTTAATTTTTGCAAAAGTAAAATTTCATTTAATGAGAGTTTTTTTTTTTCGGCTACCAGATCTAACATTTGACCTCCAACCATTCCTGAAGCTCCAGCAGCGACTGAAAGGTGATTTATGAGGTTGCATCTGACCTCAGGTTTGGGGTGAGTTTTTTTATCTGATAAAATTTCAAATGCCAATGATTGGAATGCATCTCCAACTAAAATGGCTGTAGCATCATCAAATTTTTTATGACATGTCTTGTGACCTCTCCTCAAATCGTCATCATCCATTGCTGGAAGATCATCATGTACTAAAGAATAACAATGAATTAACTCTATAGCCGCCGCGGCTCTCATAGCCATCCTTTTATTAACACCCAACATTTTTGAAATCTCAATAAGAAAAAGAGGTCTTAATCTTTTACCGCCAACACTTATAGAATATCTCATAGCGTTATGTAACTTTGGAGAATAAAACTTAGTTGGGAGAAGTTTTAAAAAATAATCGTCAAACTTCTTAGCAAAAGAAAAAATAAATTTTTCAATTTTTTGCATCAATCTTCACTTTTATCAGATTTATCAAGCACGGTTTTAATTTTCATCTCGGCATTTTTTAATTTTTGCTCACAATGTATTTTTAATGACATGCCATATTCATAATATTTTATTGAATCATCCAGACTTATTTTACCCTCTTCAAGCAATTGTAATATCTCTTGGAGTTTTTCAAATGCTTCTTCATAAGTCAGTTTATTAATATTATGATCTAATTGTTTTGTCATGAGGTATCAAAAAATGTTAATATTTTTGTAATTTAAAACATACTCTTAAGTCATCAAGATATTTTATATTTAACAATTTAATTTTAATATTTTGGCTTAGTTCCAAGATATCCTTTTCCGCTTTAGGATCATCTGTATTTACTACTAAAATATCACCCTTATCAATATCTTTATATTTTCTTGAAATCTTAAGGACTGGCACGGGACATCTTTGGCCAAGAAGGTCTAGGTTATAAATCTTTTTTTTCATTTCATATTCATCAAAAAAAACTACCATTGACAGTTGTTTGATAATCAGTATAGAAATTACAATATAATATTTTATAAAGGAATAATAATTATAATTTAAGATTTATTTATAGTTAGGGTCACAGATAGCATGTTAAACAAGATTTACTTAAAAATTTGCTTTGTTTTTCTGATTTTCGCCATTTCATTCAAAACTGAAATTGCTAGTGCTGATAAAATAAAAATTGGTTCTTTACAATACGGTAGTGTTAACTGGGAATTAAAATTGATTAAAGAACTAGGTCTAGACAAAGATATGAACTTTGAAGTTGAAATTGTGGAGTTAGCAAGTAAAAATGCAGCTGCAGTGGCACTTCAAGGAGGAGCAGTTGATGTAATAATAACTGATTGGTTTTGGGTTTCTCGTCAAAGAAATGAAGGGCGTCTCTTTTCATTCGTACCCCATTCAATGGCTGCAGGAGGTTTAATTGCATCTAAAGAGTCCAGCATTAAAGAAGGAAGCGACCTAAGTGGAAAAAAAATTGGAATTGCAGGTGGTCAAGTTGATAAAGGTTGGTTAATTTTTAGAGCATTCTATAAAAAAGAATATGGCAAAGAACTAAAAGACGTAAGTAGACAAATATTTGGAGCCCCCCCATTATTAAATAAAAAAATTGAACAGGATAATTTTGATGCAATTCTAACTTATTGGCCATATCAAGCAAAATTATTAACAAATGAAAAGTTCGTAAAGGTAATTAATATTACTGATATATTAACTAAGCTTGAAGTTCCTAAAGGTATTCCAGTAATTGGCTGGGTGTTCAAAGATAAATGGGCATCCGAAAATCAAAAACTACTTAATGACTTCTTACAAACCTCTAAAAAAGCAAAAAAACTTATGCTGGATTCAGATGAGATATGGGAAAAGGTTCGCCCTTACATGAATGTTAAGGATGAAAAATTATTTGTAAATTTACGTGACATCTATAGAGAAGGTATTCCATCAAAAGATTTCTCAATAAAGCAAATTGAAGGGTCTAAGAAACTTTACTCAATTCTTTCACAAGTTGGCGGACGAGAACTTGTCGGAAAAGCAAAAACTCTCTCACCCGGTACATTCTGGACTAAATAAAAATGGAAAAAGAAAGTCCCAACGCAATTATCAGGATTGCTTCTATCATGATTTTCTTTAGTTTATGGCAACTATCAAGTCTCTTTTTAGAAGTCGAACTACTTCCTGGACCAAATGATGTATTCGAAAAAATTATTTTAGAGTCTGAAGATGATGAACTTTTCTTTCACACATTTATAACATTAAAAAGAGTTTTTCTTTCATTTGTTATCGCAATGTTAATTGGTACTTTTTTTGGAATTTACATGGGAAGAAATGATAGATTAAATACTTTTTTAGATGATTGGCTTATACTTGGTTTAAATGTTCCAGCTCTTGTTATAATTATTCTTTGTTATGTTTGGTTTGGGTTAAATGAAGTTGCGGCAATTTTAGCAGTATCACTTAATAAAATACCAATGGTTGCAGTTATAATGCGGGAAGGTGCAAGGTCTATTGAAAAAGACTATATAGAAGTTGCAAAATTTTATAAAATATCTGGTAAAAAGTTATTTTTAAAAGTTATTTTACCTCAACTTTTTCCATATCTTCTATCTTCAGCTAGGTCTGGTTTGTCTCTTATATGGAAGATAGTGTTAGTAGTCGAGCTTTTAGGGAGAAGTAATGGGGTAGGTTTTAAATTATTCGGTTTCTTCCAATTTTTTGATATTTCAGGTATCTTAGCCTACACATTAGTGTTTGTATTATTAATTATTTTTGTAGAATTCATTCTGGTTAGACCGTTTGAAAGAAAAATATCAATTTGGAGGTAATCTTTTGAATTTTAAGATTGAAATTAAAAAAAAATCATTTGTTAATTCGCATGACAAATCTTCTGTTGATGTATTAAAAGATATAGATATTAAAATAAATTCAAAAGAGTTTGTCTGTATTGTAGGTCCCTCTGGTTGTGGAAAGACCACACTAATGAATATAATTGGTGGACTAATAGAAGGTGAAAATCAAAAGATAGTGGTAGATGAGAAAGAACTTTTTGTAGATGAAAATTTTGGTTACGTTTTCCAAACATCCAGACTTTTTCCATGGTTAACAGTAAGAGAAAACATTGAGTTAGTTTGTGATAACAACAACAAAACAAATGAAAGAATTAATAATTTGTTAGTGAATTTTAAACTCAAAGAATTTGAAAGTTATTATCCAAAATCTATTTCTGGTGGAATGAGAAGAAAAGTATCACTTGCAAGAGCTCTGGTAAGAAATCCAAAAATTTTGCTGATGGATGAACCGTTTGTTTCTCTAGATCAACCAACTGCTGAAAATTTATATGAAGTTTTGATTAATTATTGGAAAAAAAATCCTATAACTGTAATTCTGATAACTCATAATCTTAAAGAAGCAATTTTACTTGGTGATAGAATTCTTTTTTTCTCTAAAAGACCTGCCACAGTTGTCTATGATCATAAAGTTAAATCGAAAAGAGGGAGTTTAGTTATAGACGATAATGATATAGAAAAAGAGTATGCTTTTCTCAAAAAAAAGTTTCCATCCCTCTTAGAAGGTTTAGTTTAAAAAAAACGGAGATAATAAATGGAAATTTTTTTAACATATATTGATAAGGGTGGGTTCATCTTCACCTTTCTTTTTCTGCTTTCAATTTTGACGATAACAATAATTACTTATAAGTTTTTTGAAATTTTTTTTATAAGAAGCCTTAAGTTTTCAAAGCTTTCAGAATTTCTTGATGAAATAAAATTTCAAATAACAATTGGCGAAATTAAATCCCAACATATGGAACTTATTCCAAAATCAAAAAAAAATTTTTTTGAAAAAATTCTCAACATTCTCATTTCTAAAAACTCCAAAGACCAAATTGAAAAAGAAATTAATTTTCTAGTTGAATTTGAATTTAAAAAGATTCAATC
>MDSZ01020408.1_pt1 | contig 23384 bp, 6 predicted proteins | sample 811201 | NCBI WGS metagenome assembly MDSZ01 (sample SAMN05326647, study PRJNA326480) | marine metagenome | isolation source: seawater | place: Indian Ocean: North | collected 2010
AATTATACTGCATATTCACCTTCCTTTGCTACATACGATCCTTCTACTGGTATATTAATATTAACTATTGAGGGACATCCATTAACTCAAGATGATTATGTGACATTAGAAGATAATTCTATTAAATTTACTTGTGCAATGGATGACAATCAGACTACTAAGTCTTATCCACGTCCAGGACATGATGTTCGTGCAGCAAGAAAGAAACTTAAGATTCTTGGAACCACAGTTAATACAATTAGTCTTAATGTAGGTGTTGCACAAGCAGACCAAACATTTACACCTTCTGATGCATCTTATGATGCTAAGACTGGTGAGATGACTTTAACAATTGGTCAGCATGGTATGAGAGTTGGTGCAAACGTTACTATTGCAAATGGTAGTTTAAGATTCACATGTGGAATGGATGGTAATGGTTCTAATAAGGATTATCCTCGTTCAACAGATCCATATGGAGATAATAAGTCTATTCCAATTACTCATGTAGGTCATACACACGCAACAATAACTAATGCAGTGTATACTCCTGGTTCTGGTTTGATGGTTCTAACCGTACCTGCACACGGATACTCTAATGGAGATTATGTTCAGATTGTTGATGAATCATTGACATTGAGATGTTTGCTTGATGGTAATAGTACTGATCATGCATATCCAAGATCTACAGATTATGCTAGTGGTAGATGGTTACAAATTTCTAATAAGACTAATGATACATTTGAAGTTAATGTTGGTACTTCATCTGATACTACAACACACGTATTCCAAAAGGCTGCTGCTAAAGGTCTTAGAAGACAGAGTGGTGTAATTACAGTTAATGTTGGTAAATCTCCTATTAAGGGATATGATGTAACTGATGCATCATTTGTTCCTGGAACTGGACTTCTTACTGTTACTATTGGTAACCATAGTTTAACTGCTGGTACAGCAGTTAGAATTGCTAATAATTCACTTGTATTCCGTTGCGATCAAGATGGTCAAAGTTCTGATCATTCTTATCCTCGTGCAAATGGTCAAAATGGTGCATCTGGTAACGACCCTGCATGGAATACAGCAGTTAATATTACTGCTGTAACTCCTACAACTGTTACACTTGATGTAGGAACTTCAAGTAATACAACAACTCATGTATTCCAGAATGCAAATAATACATATACACCTTCTACTGCATCATACAATCCTACTACTGGTGTAATTACTATAACCGTTGCCAATCATGGATTTGTTAACGGTGAGCATATTAAGATTGCTGATGGTGGATTGAAATTTACTTGTGCTCATGATGGTCATGCAACAACTCATGCATATCCACGCTCTACTGATCCTATCAGTGGTAAGTATATTCCAATTTCAAATGTACAAACTAATACATTCGATATACAGGTATTAGATGTAACTCCTTCTACCAATATAACTGCACATACATACCATTCTACAATTGCTAATTGTATTACTAGAGCAGTTATTTCTACTGGTGGTGATTACACACATACATTTGTAGGTAACCAAGGTTCTAATACTGTTTCATATACTCCACAAGCATCACACACATTTGTATCTTGTGATCCTGGAGCAGTTAAGCATCAATTGACAATACATAATTTCGCACAAACAACTCCAAATGGAATTAAGGTTCTTAATTACAATACATCTGATTGTACTGATGTACAAACAACTATAGAGAACTTAATTAGTATTGTTACAGATACGTTAGATGCTGCAATACAGAATCCACCTCTTGATTATCTTGGTAGTCTTGTTAAGTATTCACCTCCACACGAATTCCTTGGTGGTAGAATATATTCATACTATGAAGAAGAGTTCCCAATTAATTGGCATGATGGTACAGAAGATATCATGTTTACTAATCAGATTGGTCCTGCAGGTAAGTATAGATTTATAGATGCTGCTAATTTAGTTCAGTTAAATGCTGGTCCTATTGTTGATAAAGCATCTCATGATATGTTAGAGCGTTATCCAGATCTTGCTTTGGATATGCCTAGAAACTTTGATGGAAGTGGTGCTGGTACATTACAGTGTAAGACTGACCTAGCATTAATCCTCCAAGAGTTTATTAAAGATCTTAGAGATGGTGGTAATTTTAATACTGTGAATGTTGCTAAGAGATATCTTGGTACTAATGATATTCTACTACATATTCGCTTACAAGTATTCCAGTCTGCTTATGCTCATGAGCGTCTTGCATACTATATGAAGCAAGCAGTTAATGGTGATCTAACAACAGGTAATACTGATAAGATTATTGTTGGTGCTTGGGGAATTACACAATCTAATTCTCAATCATTTACTCCAACTGGAGCAACTTATGAGCCAACAACAGGTGAATTAGAGATAACTATTGGTTCTCATAGTCTGGTTAAAGGTAGAATGATAAGTATCGCAACTGAGGGATTAACATTCCGTTGTCTTGAAGATAGTAATGGTAGTGATCACCCATATCCTAGAACTACAGACCCTGTATTTAATAAGAATATTGAGATTATTGATGTAACAGCGACTACAATTACTGTTAATGTTGGAATTTCTTCTAACACCACATTACACACATTCCAATCTGCTGTTGCTGATGCGATAACTGCTCCTGGAGATTGTGCAAACGTTACTACTGCTATTGATAACTTAGTAACTATTGCAAATGATATTATTGCTCCTACAAATGCTGATTTTGCAATCGCTGCTGATAGACTTTACTTTAATAGAAGTGGAATTGCTGAAGAGATTACCAATTTAACAAGAGCAGAGTTTACTTACATGCTGGATACTTCTCAGCAGTTTGCTTTCTCTTATCCAGAACCAGGTGGAGAAGGTACATGTCAGAGAGATTTGAAACTTATTATATTGGGTATAATTTCTGACTTACAGACTGGTGGTAATAATAGTACCGTTGCTGCAATGGAATACTATTTGTCTTCTCAGATGCAAATCATTAATGTTGAAGATGAGCTTTTAGCAACAGTTTATGCTATAGAGCAATTAGGATTCTTATGTGAGCATGCTGCTAAAGGTGAGTTAAGAATTAGAAACAGTGGTGCACTTGCTCCTCTTTATGCTTATCAGTATGCATTTGACGATCCATATACTGATAGTGAAACACCTACTGATATGACAGTAGTTGGAACTAGGATTAAAGAATTAGTTAATACTGCAATTAATCTCATTGTTCCAGGTAAGAGACCTATGAGAGGTGCTGCTAAGAACCTCATTTATAATAGAGGATATTATAAGGAAGAAATTAATACTCTAGTTAATGCACAGTTTGGTCTTAATACCTGGCAATATAATGATTGGGTTGATAGTATTATCACCAATATGAGTCATGATTTATTAACTACCGATATCAGTGATTCTTCTATTGCTCATAATATAACAATTGAAAGTGTTATTGGAAGATTTGAAGTTGGTGAATTAATTACTTCTGACAAGGGATCTGCTAAGGTTCTAGAATATAATTCAGACACTAAATTCTTAGTTGTTGGTGAATTTGTAGGAACTCCTTGGATATCTAATACTTCATTAACTGGAACAAAATCTAATGCATTAGCAACTGTTTCCGTAAATGGTGTCGGTACTAGTTACACTTGGTTTAATGCACCAGGTAACGTAAGGACAATAGCTTTTGCTAGAAATATTACATCAAATATAACTGGTCAAGTTTCTGGTATTAACTTATTTGCTAATCCAGAATTGTTCGTACCTAATTGGACAGGTACTGGAGTTGGATTTAGTGATAACTTTACAGAAGCACCAGATAACAGTACTACTGCTTCTAAGTTAATTTCTTCTAGTGCTGGTGGTGAGCATACTGTTGATAGAGTATACGACTTAACTGCATATGATACATGGGATGATGGTAATATTACATTTGATGATACTACAAATAGCTTTGATGAAGGTGGAGCAGGAACTGGTGGTGATGATCAGCAATATACATTCTCATGCTTCTTTAAGAAGGCAGAATACGAGCAAATAAGATTCCATATCATACTTGATGATGGAACTGATGGAGAACAAAGTGTATTCTTTGATCTTAATATGAATACTGGTAACACAGGTACTCTGTTTATACCTCAAGCTGGTATATCGGGTGATGCTTATGGTGCTGTTCCTTATGGTGGCGGTTGGTATAGAGCATATGTTACAACAACATTCTCATTTGGATTCTCAGAACTTAAGGCTAGAATTAACGTATCAAATGAAAATAATCAGTTGTCATATACTGGTGATGGAACTAAGGGTGTTTATGCTTGGGGTGCAAAACTTTCTAAGGGTACATTAGATCCATATACTTCTGCTAGTGGTGGAATATTCTATGCTGATGGTGAGTTTAATATTAAGAGATATGCATTAGCTAGATTAGAAGAATATATTATTCAGGCAATGACTGATGGTCTTACAAGTCCATCTCCTGAGGCTGGATATTTAAAATTCTTCTCTGCTGAGGCTGCTGGATACTATGATATTAGATCTGTAAGTAGAGTTATACGAGATAATCTTAAATTGATTAGTGAGCAATTAGCAGTTGATACTTATTATACTACTGTTACAGTTAACAATGGAATTACAATTCCTACTTACACATATGGTACTAGAGAATTGCCAGTTGGATTGGGTGGCGGATTAAAATCATCAGATTATCTATATGGTACTGCTAGTGACAGTTATGCTGAATTAGAAACTCTTATTCCTAATAAGGGTGAGATTGTTAAGATCTATCAGAGATTACGTTTTGATGGTGATGTAGTTGATGGTCCTTGGGTCATGAACGAAACTGTTTCTAAGAATGGTGATCCATCAGTTACTGGTGTTATATACGGAGTTCATTCAGATGAGAACTTTAATTACTTAGATATTGAAGTTACTGGTAATCCTTGGGCTATTACTGACTATGTTGTTGGTTCTACAAATAACACAACAGCACAGGTTAGTTTGATAGAGGATCGTATACAGATTATTGATCTTGATGGTGAGTTTGACGCAACTGTACCGTTTAAAGGATATACAAGTGGTGCTTCTGCTACACCTACAGACTTCCTTAGAAATGAAGCTGCTATTCTTGATAATACTGGCGGTACTTTAACAGTTGATACTGAAACTCTTGTTGGTGCATTTGAACAAACTTCTGTTGTTTATCCAGAAACTTCTAGACAATTTATTACTGTAAGTAAGTACAATGGTTTAGATATTGGTGTTGGTGACAGAATAGCATCAAATGGATACGTAAGAATTGGTATTTCTATTATTAGCGATTTGAGTCAATTTACTGTTGGTAACAGACTTTATAAAGTTATTGGTGGTGTTGCTGATCAAAATAATTATGGAATTATTACTGAGGTTGATATAGATAACAACTTCCTTTATATCGCTGATTTCCAAGGAGATATAATTACAAATGGTGATCTCGTAGGTGATTATGGTCTTGGTGGTAACTTCCCTGTAGGTTACGCATCAGTAATTACTAGAGTTGTAACTCCTGGTGCTGGTGCTGCATTAGTACAAGACATACGTCCAGATGGTCAATACAAGAGATTGTATTTAAGTGACATTACAGGAACATTTGATCTTAAAGACTCTGTTATTGGACCTGGAGATTATAAGGCAGCAGTTCAAAATAAAGTTGATCTTAAAGCACGTGTTAAGAGAGCGTTTAAGGGATTTGATGGTATTCAAGATACATTCAATCTAACGATTGATAATGGTGTTAATTACCTTCCAGATCCAGAAGGACATCTTCTTGTATACATCAATGGTATTCTACAACCTCCAGGTGGTACTAACGCATATACAGCGTTCTCTAATCAGATTCAATTCACAGAACCACCAGAACTAGGTGCATCCTTCACAGGATTCTACGTAGGTAAGTTGAGACAGTTGGATGATATTTCATTCGAGTTCGACTCCTTACGTCAGTCATTTAACCTCAAACGTAATGATGTATTCTACTCATTAACACTAACAGAAGGTGTTCAATCTTCTACCATACGTCCAGAAAATAACATCATCGTTTCACTAAATGGTGTTGTTCAGGAACCAGGCGTAGGTTTCGAGATTGTTGGTTCTAGAATTATCTTCTCTGAAATTCCTCGTGTGGGATCAACATTCGTTGCCTTCTCCTACGTTGGTTCTGAGGCAGACGTTGATGCTGCTGAAGTTGTACCACCAGTTGAACCAGGTGACTTTATTGACATCCAAGGTGAGACTTCAGATAGAGAAGTTGCTGTTATTGAATCTTCTAACTCCTTAATTACATTTGACTATCTTGGATCAGTCTTTGGTAAGGACGCACAAGGACAAGCAAATATTACTTCAGGAACTATTGAAACCGTTCAGGTAACTTCAGGTGGATCTGGTTATACAACTAGACCAACTGTTAGACTTGATTCTATATCTGGTTTTGATGGTAATGTTAAAGCACTAGTTGGTGTTGCTGGTGTTGAAATTAATAATCCTGGAAGCGGTTATCAAAACCCTGCTGTTGCAGTAGAAACAGTTGTAGATGATAACTGGACTGCTCCTGACTTAAGTCTATACGGAGAGGAACCAGTTGACCCCGAAACACCATAAATAACTAAAAAATTGTAGCGAGTAATGGCTAAACAACTATTAAGTCTTGGTACTAATGCTAACGACAACACTGGAGATACTCTCCGTGCTGGCGGTGATAAAGTTAATGACAATTTTAATGAATTATATACTGCTCTAGGTAATGGTACAGATTTAACCATTAGTATCGCTTCTGCAGGTAGTGGTCAGGTATTGCGATATAATGGAACAAACTTTGTTGCGTCAGATTATTTAAATTTAACTTCTGCTTTAGATGTTAATAGTAATTCAATTATATCATCATCTAATGGGAATATTAATATTGCTCCCAATGGAACTGGCAATGTAACTATTGGTAATGGAAGTATTACTAATACTTTCAATGGAACTGATGGAACAATAGATTTTCCAACGAAAGTAAAATATAAAAATGAATTTAGCACACTTGCTAGTGCTCCTGCTGCTGCGACATACACAGGATATTTCTTTACAGTTGATGGTGATGACAACCCATATGTAAATATTAATATTACTGCTGGTGGTGCAGGTGATGTGCAAGCAAAAGTTTTAACACAGTATTCTAGTGTTGATCTTTTAAAAGATATTGATATTACTACTGCAGCACCTACTGAAGGACAAGTCCTAAAGTGGAGTGTTAGTGGGGGTAAATTTGTTCCTGGTGATGATGCTGCTGGTGCTAGTCAACAAAACCTATGGGCAACTGTTGGTGGTGATACTGGTACAACAAGTGCTAATACTACAACAGATACATTAACTATTGCTGGTGGAACTAATATTACAACAGCAGTATCTGGTGATACACTCACAGTAAACTTTGATGGAACTCTTGTTACAACTTTAGCATCCTTAACAGATGTTGATGTTTCTAGTGTTGTTCAAGGTGATTCATTATTCTGGAATGGAACAAATTGGACTAAAACAAGAAGTCCTATTACATGGTGGGAATTAGGTTCTAACGGAAGCACAGACTATACTATTGATGGACCTGGGTTTGCTTCTGCAACTAATGATCCAACTCTTTATGTAAGTAGAGGTTTTACCTATGCTTTTGACAATACTACAATGGGTGGTGCTCATCCTTTTAGAATACAGAGCACACAGGGTTTAACTGGAACTCCATATACTGCTGGTCAATCTGGTAGTGGAACTAGTGTTCTCTATTGGACTGTCCCTATGGAAGCTCCATCAACACTGTATTATCAGTGTACTCTCCATGCTGCGATGCAAGGACAAATTAACGTTGTAAGTTGATATAAATGGCAAGAACTGTTCCTGGATCTGGTGCTGTAATTAACCCAATTTTCGATGAAACTTTTGGCGTTAAAGCAGTAGAAGTAATAAACGGTGGGTCTGGTTACTCGGTATCAGATCCTCCTAAACTTTCTGTAACTGGATGTGGAACTCCAGATACAGAAGCACTTCTTTATCCTATCATTGATGAAGATTCAGGAAAGATTATACATGTTAGGGTTCTGAATAGAGGTAGTGGATATGATCCTTTACGATTACAAATTATTCCACAGGATGAAACTCCTAATGTCGTAACTTCTTTTGATATCAATAGAATATGGCAATCACATCCCAACTCTACAACTACTGGTGCATTTGTTAATTCTACTGATAGATTAGCTATTGCATCAGACAATCATCCAAAACCTACTTGGACACAAGCAGAGGCAGCTCCAGGTGGCGGACCTTTAGTAGATAGATCATTTAGTCAAACTTTTGTTTATAGAGGTGGTAAAGACGTTCCTAATCCTGGTACTAGAGAAAATCAACCAGATAAGGTTCTTGGTATTTTAGCGAATGGTGGATTATTACATACTCCAGAATGGGGTCCAGATGGTAATGCTCCTCCAGGACATTCTATTGATGCGGTTAAAAATAATTACGTTAAAAGTAACGATGCTTATGATGTTGTTACTGAAAATAATATCAAATATTATCATTCAAATAAACTTATTAATGAATTTGAATTAGATAATGGTGTATTTGATTGGGGTCTTTTAAGACCATTTACTTGGAATATTAAAGTAGAATATGATAATATTATGCTAACAGTTACTAATGTTGATGAGACATTAGGATCTATTGAAGTTGGTAGATTAGTTGATGAAATTGCTGGAAATGCTAGAGGTGAAATATCTAAAGTTGTTAGAAATAATCAGGGTGTTGTAACAAGAGTATATCTTAGAGATCTTGCTGATTCTGCAACATTTTCTCAGGGTGATGGATGTTTAGGATCTAATGGATTTAACTTTACTATTAGTGAACTTCCTAGAACATTTACAGATGGTGTTTTCTATATTGATTTTGGAACAGAAGCAAGTGAGTTTGGTGCATTTACTCCAGGAAAATATTATATGTCTCCTGAGAACATTAAAGTTCAAAGGAATTATTTGATTATTTGGAATCAATCTGATAGTTCTAATAGTCATGGTGCTGATGGTCATCCAATGAGATTCAGTACTACTCCAGATGGTCCTTTAAATTCAAGTCCTGGTACACTTTATTATAAGAGCACTGGAGTAACACAAGCACCAGCTGCTGATTATGAAAACATATATCAACCGTTATTCATAATGAATGCGGATGAGTCGGCAAAGATTTATTATCATTGTGCATATCACAGATATATGTCTGGATATGAAGGTGATGAAGGATATATGATTTTTGATTCTACAGTTGATAATACTGCTAGACCAAATACTTATTATACTGATAATTTTTATCAAAGTGATTCAAACGATCCTGCGACTATTGATCGTGCAAGACATACAGATGGACATTCTAAGATCTTGGGTATGTCTTATGATGGATATCCCATTTATGGTCCTTATGGATATGGTTCAGGAACTGGTGTTCTTACTATAACAGGGTATGGAGGAAATAATGGAATTGGATATGGTCAAAATAATTCTGCATTATCTACGGTAAATATATCGGCAGGTGGATCCACCCTTGGAACAGGATCAGGTCTTAAAGTAAAATGTACCTCAGTAGGTAGCAATGGAACAGGACTTGCATTTGAAGTTGTTGAACTAGGTTCAGGATATGCTGTTGGTGATAGATTTAAAATTATCCATGAAAATCCCAATGGAATTTTTAGTTATGGATATACAAGTGGTCAGAATGATGCAGCAAGAACTCCTGGAACATATAATGTAGATATTACCACTGCTATGACTAGTGGAAATGGTAATTCTGCAAGAGCGTTAGTTGTAGTTGCTGTTGGTGGTAATACAGATGTTACATTCCCTAAAACTACTGAGGATTGGACTGGTAGAGGAAGGGATTTTGCTGAAAATGAAACTATTACAATTCCTAATTCATTAATAGGTGGTGGTGCAGATATCGTCATTAATGTACAAGATCTTATTGATGATGGTTGGCAGGCTATTAATGAAGTTACTGCTGTAGGTCAGGGTGCTTCAAGAGAAACTTCAGGATATCGTTTAAAAACATCTTTAGAATTAGCTGGTAATAGACCTGTAGTTACAACAGCAAGCACAGTAAATTATACTGTCACTTCTTCTAATGGAAAATATCTCTTTAACGGATCTTCTCCATCGTTCTTAGGTTTAGAACGTGGTAAAACTTATGTCTTTAATTTAGATAGTGCTACTAATGATAGTCAGCAATTATTGATAGGAATAAATGAAGATGGTTGGCATAGTCAAAACCCTGTTGTAATTGGAGATACTACACAGTTATTTGGTGGACCAGGTATTACCTATACTATAGATGGTTCTACAGTATCATATACTGGTTATCTAACTGGATTTAACGGAGCAACGACAAGATCAGTTACATTCCAAGTTCCTGCAACTGCACCAGCTGCATTGTACGTATTTGCATATACTACTGCTGGTTATGGAGTTAGAACTGTTCAAGATGGTTATCTCTTAGGAGATTTGATTGATGATAATATATTTGATGAATCTGTTCTTTGGGATAGTGGAACTGCTTATGTTATAGGTGAGACTGTTAAAAACTCATCTAATGTAATTTACGAAGCAACTGCTGCTATTAGTAGTGGAGGATCACAACCTGTTCATACTACTGGAACTACTAGTAATTGGAAGTTCCTTGGAATAAAAGGAACTTTAGATGCTTATAATGGTAAATTTGCAGTAACCCCAGAATATCCTAATGGAACATATGCTTATTATATGATTGAGGATAGTAGTGGTAATCCTGTTTATCCATATGCTATCGGTCCTAGATTTTACGGGACACCCTTATTTGAGAATGATGTTGTTCCTCCAGCACCTTCAATATTCCCAACTATTGCAGAGGGTGATGTTGTTTTAAGTACTGATAATCCTGGACAAGTATCTTATATTAAGATGACTAAGAAAGGTGATAATTTCTTTGGTGCTGCTAATGCAAGAATACTTGGTGGAGAAGGAACGGGTGCTACAGGAACACCTACTGTTCAAACAGTTACTGGTCTTTCATTAATTAATCAAGGTAGAAACTATGCAACTCCTCCAACACTTATCTTTGAAGGTGGTGGTGGACAAGGTGCTCAAGGTGCTGCTGAAATTGATACATTAGGTAAAGTTACATCTATTAGTATCGTAAATCAAGGTGAATATTATGATGAACCTCCTTATATTTTAATCACTGGTGGTGGAGGTATAGGTGCTAAAGCGGAAGCAACTGTATCTCAAGGTAAAATTATTGATATTACTGTTACTGAACCAGGTGAAAGTTATACTGGTTCTCCTAATGTTATCTTTACAAAACTTGTTAATCTTAAACGTAAGACAAGAGCAAGACAGGCATTTAACTCATCTAATATATTCTTAACTGGTCTTACTAAAACAGTTTCACCATCAGATACAACGATATATGTTAATTCTACAGATGCTTATCCAGGATCTGGTACTATTATTGTTAATAGAGAAACTATTACTTACACTTCTAAATCAAGAGAAAAATTTACTGGTGTAACTAGAGGTGTTAACTTTAATTATGATCAGAGAATTATACTTGATGCTGGTCAGAATAATAACGAAGGTATTTCAACATACCAATTCCAAGTTGGTGATAGAGTTATTAGAAAGGTTGAAAATGCTGCAAACAAGGTTGCTAAAGTATATGACTGGAACCCTTCAACTAGAGAACTATTAGTTGTATTTGAAATTGATGAATTAGCATTTATTGATGGTGGATTACCTTCTACAGAAGATGCAATCGTTCAGTTTGATGCTGGTGTTGCTGCTTCTGCTCCAAGTGGATTCCAACCTCATGTTGTTTTACAAACAGCAAATGAAGTAGGTCAAGTGATACCACTTTTAACTGCACCAACACTTACAACATTACAGGATGCAGCATTTGAAGATAATGATGAACAAGATGGTGCAGGTGATGGTATCGCTGATTTGGTAAATACTGGAACAGACTTTGAGAACCAAATCAATCTTGATGGTGGTATATACAGTTCTCTATATGGTATTGAAGCAACTCAGGGTGGTCAAAACACTACTCTATTCCAAGTTGGTGATAATATTAAGGATGGTTCAATACCATTTAAATATGCTACTGTAGGGACTGCAGGTGCTCTTGCAGATGGTGTAGACCATACAGCACTAGTAAAACTATACTTAGATGCTAATAATGCAAATGGTCAAAGTTTCAGTGTTAATGAAGTTGTAACAGGTAATATTTCTGGAGTTATTGGAACTGTTGTTACTTGGGATCCTGTAGAGGTAAGTCTTACTGTTAAAGATATTGTTCCTTATAACACAGGTGATGTTAATGTTGGTGTAAATGGTTATTTACATAAATTCTCTGAGAAGGGTACTATAGTTGATTTCTATGTTCAAACAGCAGGTACTAACTATACAGCAGTTCCAACATTAGCAGTTGAAAATATTGGTGATATACAGGCAACTGGAACCGTTAATATGACTACTGCAGGTGACCAAGTTGCAAGTATTACTATAACTAACGGTGGTTATGGTATTACACAATCTGTAGATGGATCATATAACCTTCATCCTACAGTAACATTTAATAATGCAGCAGGTGATACCACTGGTGCAGGTGCTAAAGCATATGCAATTATGGGTGGAGAAAACATCGTTGGTAATGGTGGTGCAACTTATCGCATCAAATCAATTGAATATACTACACAGGTTCGTTCGTAACCTTCATAAATAAACAAGAGGACAATAGTCACTAGGAAATGGCAGCTCTATTAACTGATCAATTTAGAATTTTTTCAGCTCAAAAATTCATTAAAGCTCTTGAGGGTCCAGATGCAACCCAGAGCGACACGGCTGCGGGTGCAACGAGAGATCGTTTGTACTTGTTTATTGGTAGACCACAAAGTTGGGATAATGAAAACTCGCCTCCACAGGCAGTTGACTCATTTGCCGAATTTTCTGGTGCTTATGATGATATGGTTTCTCTGAAGAGAGTCCTTGCTTCAGATACCGTTCAGGTGGTTCGTAGAATTGACTGGGTTTCCCCAGAACAAACTACTGGTGGATTAGGTTTTACCTATGACATGTATCGCCAAGACTATTCTCCTAGTAAAACTGCTGCATCTGGTGCTACTAAACTATATGACTCTGACTTTTACGTTGTAAACTCTCAGTATCAAGTTTATAAGTGCATCTATAACGGAACTTCACCTTCCGATCCTAACGGAAAACCTTCAACTGTTGAACCTACTGGAACATCTACTTCAATTATCACTACTGGTGATGGTTATCGCTGGAAGTATATGTATACTATTCCTGTTGCATCTGTTCTTAAGTTCTTCTCTACAGACTATATGCCTGTCTTTACTAATGATTCTGTAAAGACAAATGCTGTTTCTGGTGAGATTGACACCGTAGTTATTAATGCTGCTGGTTCTGGTTATAACAATGGAACATATGATAACGTTGCTATTAACGGTGACGGAACAGGTGGTCGAGTTTCCATCGTTGTTGACGGTGGTAAAGTTATTTCAGCAACTGTTACATCTGGTGGTACTGGTTATACTTTTGGTAAAATCAGTGTTGACAATATTACTGGTATTGGCACAGGTCAAGGTGGACAAGTTGATGTTATTATTCCTCCTCCTGGTGGTCACGGTGCTGACGCAGTTGTAGAAATTGGTGCTTTCCGAGTTATGATTAACGCCAAACTCTCCTATGATGAGGGTGCTGGTGACTTCCCGATTGATAACGACTATCGTCGTATCGGTCTTATTACTAATCCTTTGAAGTTTGGAACTGCAGAATTGATTGCAGATTTGACTGTTTCTGCTACTAAAGCAGCAATTTTCTCACCTACTTTCCAAGGTAATTACGTTCCTGATGAAATTATTACTCAAACACGTGTTGTTGGTGGAACCAACGTTACTGCTCGTGCAAGAGTTATTTCATGGAATGCAACAACAAAAGTTTTGAAATACTATCAAAACTCAGTAGATGGTATCTTCCCTGAAGTTACTGGTACACAAAATGAGTTTGATGGATCTAATGTTATAAGTGGTGCAACATCTGGTGCTGCTGGTCAACCTGATGTTAATTTCCCTGCCGTCCCTAATTCCTCCTCTAGAACTATTAACAACACTGAATATGACTTGGGTATGAAATTCAACAATGGTTATGCTAAACCTGAAGTTGCTTCAAGTAGTGGTTCAGTTGTTTACATAGATAATAGGAGATCTATTAGTCGTGCTAACGACCAGGTAGAAGATATTAAAATCGTAATCGAGTTCTAACGAATGGCACAGAATACTAATTTAAACGTAACACCGTATTACGACGACTTTGATAAAGCGAAGAACTTTTATCGAGTGTTATTCCGTCCTGGATTCCCAATACAGGCAAGAGAACTTACGAGTATGCAATCCATCCTGCAAAATCAGGTGGAAAATATGGGAACGCACCTATTTAAAGATGGTGCAATGGTCATTCCTGGACAAATTGGATATGACTTAGAAGTTGATGCGATTCAGGTTCAAGAAAGTTTCTTGGGTGCTGATGTAGAGAATTACCGTACTCAACTTACTGGAAAAATTATTACAGGTCTAACCTCTGGTGTTAAGGCCAAAGTTCTTTATAGTATTTCTGCTACAGAATCTGAGAAAGGTTATATCACTTTATATCTAAAGTATATTGAATCTGGAACAGAAACAGGTGGTACAGATAATACACAACAAACATTTATTGATAATGAACAGTTAGTTACTGATACTGAAATTACCTTTGGAACCACTTTGATTGAAGTTGGATCACCATTTGCTCAGTTACTTCCAACTGCTGCAGTCCAAACTGGATCTGCTGCATATGTCCAAAATGGTGTTTACTTTATTCGTGGATTCTTTGTAGACGTTCCTTATCAGTATATACTCCTTGATCAATATGGAAGCACACCAAAATATAGAATCGGACTCGAAATTCTTGAGTCAATCATCACCCCAGAAGATGACTTATCACTCAATGATAACGCTGCAGGCACATCTAATTATGCTGCTCCTGGTTCTCATAGATTCAGAATAACTACTAATCTAGTTAAGAAATTACTTACAGATGAAGCAGATAAAGACTTCATAGAATTACTGCGTATTAACGGAGATAAAGTTGAAAAACTTGTTGACCGTAGTGCATATGATGAATTAGAAAGATCCCTTGCTACCAGAACTTATGAAGAGTCTGGAGACTATGTTGTAGATGATTTCCAGATCACTATGAGAGAAGGTCTTAGTGATGGATTTAATAATGGTGTTTATGACGCAGGTGATACTACTGCTGATGGTAATTCAGCTGCAGAAAATCTTTTTGCTGTTGAGTTTGGACCAGGTACTGCATACGTTAGAGGATATAGAATTAAAACTCTTGCTCCAACTTATGTTGACTTAGCAAAACCAAGAGATACAAACTCTGCACAAAATACAATTATTCCTTTTGAATTAGGTAACTACTCTAAAGTAAATAATACTTATGGATTCCTAAACACATCTGGATCTACTATTACTAATGCATATCAAACTTTAGAATTGCGTGATAACTTTACAGCAACTCCTGGTGATGCACAAGGTAATATTATTGGTTATGCACGTTCTGCATCGATAGAATTTTTAACTAATCCAGATGGAACATTTGGTAATGCTGATGATCAGTACAAACTACACATTTTTGATGTGCAAATGTTTACTGTCATTCAGATGGCAAGTGCTCAAACTATAACAACTACTGCTTCTGATAATAGAGGATCTCTTGTTGTTGGTAAAACATCTGGTGCTAGAGGTTTCTTAGTTAATCCTATAACCAGTGCTACACATATGCAACTGTATCAGGTTGAAGGGATTTTCCAGAAAGGAGAAATGATTACTGTTGATGGATTAGATAAGGATGTTATTTCTAATCTTCATACTTATCAATATTCAGATACTCGTCAAGTATGTGCTAGAGATGAAAGTAACAGTGCTGTAGAATTTACTGCTGATATAATTTTAGATGATATAAGACCTTTACAAGGTATTACATTCACCTATGATGCTACGGGTGGTTCAGAGAAAATTACGGGAACAAATTCTAATTTTGCATCTGACCTACGTCCTGGTGATAGAATTTATTTTAATGAAACTAAGTATGTTGATGTTGACTTTGTAACTCCAACTAACTTAGCAACTGCTAATAATGCTACTATCTTTAACTATTCATCTCAAGTAGTACTTGTTACCCCTGCTGGCGGTGGTGCTGCTCCTAGTGCAGGAACATATACTAATTTACTTCGGTATAGAGGTAAATTAACTGACATTGATAAAGCAACATTAATTAAAGAAATGCCTAAACCTTATGTTAAGAGCATTTCTGATGAATCTATGATTGTTAGAAGAACATTTGATAATCAAACTGTCTCTACTAATTCACTTTCTATTACTCTTCCTGAGAACGAACAGTTCCAAGCTATTACTGATGCAAATTATACTTTCACAGTAATGGGTGGAAGTAATCTTACATATCCTATTGGTGATCAATTACCTGTTGATACTGTAAACAGTGGTGGTGTAGGATATACAACTTTTGCTGATCCTTCTACTAAGACTACTCTTAATATTGCTAACTTAACAAATATTACTTCTGTTAAGGTTACAGCAACAATATCTAAGAACGTTACTACTAAGAAGTCTAAATCACCGACAAATATGTTTGTCTTGAAGGTTAATCAAAGTGTTCAAGACCTTGATAAGATGCCGTACGGACTGACTTATTCTGGTGTATATGGAACTAGAATTGAGGATAAAGATATATCTTTAGGATTAACAGACGTATTCAATGTTCATGCTGTATATGAGTCTTTAGATGATAATGATCCTATAATTCCATCAGTTACTTTAGTTGAACCTGCTTTCTTTGCAAATAAGAGTATTGTAGTTGGTAGAACTTCTAAGGCAAGAGCAAGTGTTGTTGATTTCAACTCAAGCACATTAAAATTAACTGTTGTTTATCTTGAGGGTAAATTTGTTTCTGGTGAAACATTAGATGGATTTAATAGTAGTAATGTTGCTATTCAAGGTATTATTAATGATTCTGTAGGTTCTGTTGTTGAAGGATCTAAAGTAATTACAGATCGTTATGTTTTACAAAATGGTCAAACTGATTTCATTTATGGAACATCTAAACTTGTAAGAGAAAAAGGTGTTGCATTACCTATTAGAAAATTAAAGATTGTATTAGATTATTACGCACATGCTGCAACTGGTGATTACTTTGCTGGTCAATCTTATCTTGATACTAACTATGCAGATATACCTTTCTACGATAATCTATTCTTACCTGATTTCCTAGACTTCCGTCCAGGTGTTAAGAATCTTTTCCAAGGAACAGGATCTGTTGCTTCTCCAGCATATGTTCAATTACCAACTTTAGATTTTAAAGCAAGAATATTCCCAACTTCTGGTACACCTTCTGCAACTCTATTTGACGTTCCTCAAATTAATAGTGACTTTAGGTGTGATTTTGATTGGTATTTGTCAAGGGTTGATAAAGTATTTGTTCTTCCTACTGGTGAATTCCAAATCATTAAGGGTAAGTCTGCAGAGAATCCTACAGAACCAGATGATTTACAAGATGGTATGCTTCTAGCAATTCTAAAGCATGATCCATATACATTCGATACTTCTGAAGATACTGTTATAGTAAAATCAGATAATAAGCGATATACCATGAGAGACATTGGTAATATCGAAGATCGTCTTAATAATGTTGAGTACTATACATCACTCAATATGCTTGAATCAGATACATTTAATTCTGAAATTTTAGATGCATCTGGTAAGAGTCGTTTGAAGAATGGATTTATTGTAGATGACTTTACAGATCATTCTAAGTCTGATATGGATGAAGAAGATTATAGTGCTTCATTAGATTATGAATCAGGCACATGTCACGCTTCTCATTATACTACTAATGTTTCTTTATTAGTTGATGATTCATTATCACAAAATATTCAGCAAACTGGTCCTCTAATTACTCTTCCATATGTTGAGGAAGCATTAATTATACAACCATATGCTTCTAGAGTTGAGAATGTAAACCCATTCAACGTCTTTGCTTATATTGGACGTATTGATTTAACTCCAGCATCTGATGACTGGGTAGATACTAATCGTCTTCCAAGAAGAGTTACAAGTATTGAAGGTAATTTCAGAGCAACGAGAAGAAGACTTAATGTAGACCAGAATGGATTTGCTCCAACTCAATGGAGAGCATGGAGAACCACATGGACAGGAACATCTCGTGGTAGATGGAGAAGATGGAGAGAGCATACATTTGCTAACTTTGTTCCAGGTAGAGGTCGTCGTGTTATGGGATCTAGAACAACTACCACAACTCGTCGTCAAACAAGATCTGGTATTAGAACTAGAGTTGTACCAAGAATTGATAGAAGGTCATTAGGAGATAGGATAGTATCTGAAACTTCAATACCGTGGATTAGGTCTAGGAACGTTGAGGTTGTTGTTGCTCGTATGAAGCCAAGAACTTCATTCTTCTCATTCTTCGATGGTCAGAAGATTGATGATTATATGATTCCTAAAGTTATTGAACTTATTAAGAACTCTTCTACTGATAGTAGAACTAACTCAACACCATTTGTGGTTGGAGAATTAGTTAGAGGTTTGACTAGTGGATGTAGATTTAGAGTTGCTGCACCAAATGACTTCTTTAAGTACAATCAGTATGATGATACTGAGATGCCATCCTCTTATGCATCTACAACACCATTCTTGAATATTGATACTGAATCACTTGCTAGAAGAGCAGTAGGACGTTATTATGGTAACTTCCAAGTTGGTGAAGTTTTAATTGGTCAATCAGGTGCAAGAGCAGTTGTTAAAGATCGTAGACAAATTACAGATAGATTAGGACAATGGAAAGGAGCATTCTTCATTCCAAATCCTAGAAATAGAAATAATCCACGTTGGTCAACTGGTGATAGAACTCTAAGACTTACAACAAGTAAGACTGATTCTAGACTTCCAGGAAGTGTTGCTTCTTCTGCAGAGACTGAGTACTCAGCAAAAGGAACACTTAGAAGGGTTCAAGAAAACGTATTAGCAGTTAGAAATGCTAGACTTGTAAGAGATACAACAACTCAAAGAAGAACTAGGAGATCAACTAGAACTGAGACTCGTCAGGTTGGTTGGTGGGATCCACTAGCACAATCATTCTTAATAACAGAAGATGGTGGTACATTTATTACTTCAGTTGATATTTACTTCAACACGAAGGATACAAATATTCCTATCTCTATGCAGATAAGAACAATGGAAAATGGTTATCCTACAACTACTATTCTTCCATTCTCTGATACCACATTAACTCCTGATCAGGTTCAGATCTCTGAAACTGGTGCTATTGCAACTAAGTTTACATTTAGAGCACCTGTTTATATCCCACAATCAATAGAACATTGTTTTGTTCTATTCTCTGATTCCAATACATATCAAGTTTGGATTTCAAGGATGGGTGAATTAGATATTTCTGGAGACAGAACTATATCCGAACAGCCTTATGCAGGTGTCTTATTCAAGTCACAGAACGCAACTACTTGGACTGCAGACCAGTATGAGGATATGAAGTTTATTGTTAATAGAGCGAAGTTTACTACTAATCTAAACTCTAGACTTACACTTACCAATGCTCCTTTAGATGTAGGTAACAATGGTAAGATTACTTTAGCACCTGATCCAATTCAAACTTATCAACCAGAGTTGCAACTTAATACTGCAGCATCTAATTTAACTGATACACCATTTACTATAGGTGCTCGTGTTTATCAGAAACAGTCTCTTGCTCAAGGAACTATTACTGCAAAAGCAAATAAAGCTGGTAGTGGATTTACTCTAACCATTAATGATATTAGTGGTACTTGGGTTGATGCACAAGCAATTGTGTCATCTAAGACTACTGGAACTATAACTCTAACAAGCACATCTGGATATGCAATTGGTGACCAAATTACTGGTGGAACTAGTAGCACCACTGCTACAATTACTGAAGTAACTAATGCTACTACTTTAGCAGTTAATTATCTTTCTGGAATGTTTACAAACGGTGAGACAGTAACTGGTGATGGTGCAGGCGGTGGTACTGCAAGTCAACAGACAACAGTTCCTGGATCTGGAACAAATACGGTTCCTGCAGGAGACAGAGTGAGTTCTGCTACAGTTCAGGCAGCAACTCAATCAGGTGCTCCAGCATATGATACATCTAATAGAAAGATCAGAATTGCACATTCCGATCATGGTATGCATGATTTAGATAATAATGTTATTATCGAAGGTGCTATATCTGAAATTTCAGATACTTATCTAACATCTGCTATATCAGCATCTGACACTGCTATTAATGTTAATGATGCTACTGCATTCCATAAGATTATCAATGCTGCAGCAATTACTGCATCTAATGTAGGATACATTAAGATTGAAGATGAGATTATGTCTTATTCAGCAATTAGTAATGATGGTAAAACTATTACAGTTCATGAAAGAGGACTTGATGGAACTACTGCTGTAACACATGCTGATGAAACAGTTGTTGAATGTTATAACTTAGATGGTATTCCTTTAACAGAAATCAATAAGACACATGCTGCTATTGCTTCTCCAACATTAGATGGTTATGAAATAGCAACTAATTCTCTTGGTAGATTGGGTATAAGATCTGGTGGTGAAACAATTGTTGCAACTCAGAATGTTCAGTATGAGATTTTGGTACCTCAAATTGAAAGAATGTTACTTCCTAAGACAGATATTACTGCAAGAGTTAATACTATTACTGGTACATCTATTAATGATGGAACCACACTGGGACAAAACTCCTTTAGTAATACAGGAGAGTTTATAGATGTAAACTTAAGTGAAGATAATCCTTTTGATTCTCCTCAGTTGATTTGTTCTGAACAGAATGAATCTGCAGAATTGAATGGTGCTAAGTCATTTAGAATGGATCTAACTATGCTTAGTAACTTAGCAACAGTATCACCTGTAATTGATACTGATAGAATGTCCATTACAACTGTAAGTCAAAGGATTAATAATCCTACTAATGTTGATAGTGCAAAACTTGCTGTTGGTGACGAACATGCTGCTGTTTATATTAGTAAGGTTGCAAGTCTTACTAATAATTCCACATCAATTAAATTGATGTTTGCTGGTTACCGTCCACCAAATACTTACATAAAACCCCTATATAGAGTACTTCCTGCAGGTTCTTCAGATCCTATAGAGTCCTATGGATTTGAATTCTTCCCAACGGATACTGCTAAGATTCCTGAAACTACTGAGTTGGAACTATATAATGATTATGAGTATGAAGTTACTGGTTTAGACTTTACACAATATCAAGTTAAATTGGTATTTGTATCTGCAAACCAAGCATATGCTCCAACGGTTAAGGAACTTAGAGCAATCGCACTCGCTGTATAATGAACGTACCTGTTAAAGACCATGCTGGATGGTATCGTGATGATAACGGAGCCATCCAATGTTCTGATTCTTCTACATATGAAAAGTATATGAAGGGTTATAGAGCAGAACAACAGAAACAAAAAGATTTTGTAGCTTTACAAAATGACGTTTCTGGGTTAAAATCAGATATGAGTGAGATTAAATCACTATTACTAACGTTAGCTGACAAATCATGACAACCACTGAACTGGAAAAGGTATCACAAGAAACGATGCTTTCTCAATTTAAGGAAAGATATCAAAAATGCATTGCTGATAATCAGCAATTAGCAGCAAAAATTAAAGAAAATGAAGTTACAGCACTCAAGCTTCAGGGTGCTATTGAAGCATTAGAGTATTATAACCCTCCTGTCGAAGGAACAGCACCAGAGCGGCCAGACATTCCTGCCGATGATGTAACGGATGGGTCTCCTGAATTAACTGAATAATATCGAAGGGGGACGCAAGTCCCCTTTCTTAATGGCATAAATAACTTGGAAGCATGTTCCCATAGAGTTGTCTTAAAAATAAAATGGCAAATAGAATTCAATTAAGAAGAGGTGGTGCTCAAGATTGGGCTAACTCTAACCCAACCTTGGCACAAGGCGAATTAGGTATTGAACTTGATACTGGTAGATTTAAAATAGGTGATGGTGTTACCGCATGGAACACTTTAAGATATGAGCGTCCTGTTGAGTCTACATCTAATACCGCAAATACATTAGTACAACGAGATGCAGATGGTAATTTCTCTGCAGGTACTATTACATCAACCATTATTGGTAACTCTTCAACTGCTTCAAGACTTGCATCTGCTAGACAGATAACTTTATCAGATGACATAGTAGGATCTGGTGTTTTTGATGGTTCTGCCAACCTCACTATATCTACTGGACTACAACTAATTTCAACTCTACCTCATTATGATGGAACTGCTGGTGCTTCTGCAACTTATACAAAGGTAACTGTAGACGCAAAAGGTAGAATTACAAATGCTTCAACACCTTCAACTCTTGCTGATTATAACCTTAATGGAACTGTAGAGGGATCATCAGCTCAACCATATGATTTAGACTTAGTTGCAATAGCAGGTCTTACTACTACTGGTATTATTGCTAGGACTAGTGGTGGTGCTATGTCAACCAGAACTATTACTGGTACTGCTACAAGAATTGGTCTGACCAATGGTAATGGTGTTTCTGGAAACCCAACCATTGATCTTATTACTACTGCTGTAACAGCAGGTGATTATAATACAGAATCTTTAACTTCTGTTAGTGGTGCTGGTAGTGGTGGAGAACCTTTCGGAACTGAAACTGTAAACGCTACGAAATTTACAGTTGACGCATATGGTAGACTAACTAGTGCAACCAATGTGCCTATTGCAACAGCAGTAGAAGGAACAGATGCAGCAGCATACAACGCAGCAACGACCTATTCCAGAGGTGATAGGATCACTAATGCATCGAAACTTTATCAAGCCATTGCAGGTATCTCGGCAGGAGCTGGAGCACCTACTCATTCAGATACTAGTGATGCTGGATCGTGGAGACACCTCGGTGCAGTTACGACAAAACAAAAAGGTCTCGCTTCCTTTGCTCAAGAAGATTTTGATGTATCTGCAGGGGGTCACGTTAATATCGCTGCTGCTGGTGTTGACAATTCTCAATTACAAAACAGTCGAATTTCCTTTGCTGACGGCAACGCAAAAGAGGACTTTGACCTTGACCAAGAATTAACTGCTACTACAGGATATCGTGGATTCAATAAACTCAACTATATCAAGATTAATGATACAAGCGGTAATCTACTGTTTGGTGCAAATAATACGGGTG
>MDSZ01064932.1_pt1 | contig 23374 bp, 8 predicted proteins | sample 811201 | NCBI WGS metagenome assembly MDSZ01 (sample SAMN05326647, study PRJNA326480) | marine metagenome | isolation source: seawater | place: Indian Ocean: North | collected 2010
GTTGCATATCCAAGATTTCTACAAGCTTGATCAATCAATGAAGCACCCACAATTTTTTCCAAAGCATCGATTCTATCTAAAGCGTCATAGGTTCTTGCCGCCCTACCAGATGGTAGAAAAGGAAACAAAATCTTTCCTGCTAGTGTTGCTTGAGTGGCTGGTAACAACGATTGAGAAAGTATGTTGTACATATATCCTGCACTATTGTCTGTTGGCTTGTATATATATGGTGCTAATGGATTTAGACCTTTTTGTGCTCTTCTATATGCTGTTGCTTTCAAACCACCCACTACAGAGTCATTCAATAATTCTGCATCATACTCAATCAACGCACCACTATTTTTTGGTCCAAAAACATAATGACCAAATTGCTTTTGCATGAAATATACCATTCTTGGATCTATATTTTGAAATCTCAATTCTCTTTCTGTGAAGGGTACTTTTTCCGTAAACGGTATTAATAATGCTTGAGCAGGTGGTCCCATCGATGTCAATAAATATTTTTGAAAACTACCATCTGGATCTTCTGAAAAAGGATTATTTAAGGCAGCAGAAGACATAAGCATGATGTCATATACATTGGACATTGGTAACACTGTAACGGGTTCTTTTGTAGGTGCTCCTACACGTTCTAAGTCTTTTATTAAACCATCCACAGGGGGCAATTGTAAACGACCGGCCATAAACGGACCTGTAAAAAGTTCTGCATCTTTTCTGTCATGTGCATATTCTTGTGAGTCCTTTGTTAATCTCATCCAACCCATAATACGTTCTGGATTTTCTTGAAATTTACGAGCCATAAAGAATAAGTTTTTGCGTTGAAAAGAATAAAAAAGAACAATATTACGCAAATATTTTTTCTCAAATGGCGATAAATCTGAATAATCAAAATATGTATCGCGTATTTTTTTTGCTGCGTCTTCGGGTCTTGATCCGGTTTCAAGCAGATCTATAAACTCACCTATACGATAGTACAGATCATATGATTCTGCAATTTCCATCGCAGTACGATTCAAAAGTTTATTTTTATATCTAGCGTTCTCAACTATACTTGGATATAGATAACGTGCTTCATCAGCAATCAATTGTCCGGTTTCTTCCCTTACATAGGTAGTCAATACATTATGCTCACTCATAAGGTTTAAAATATCCTTATAGGTGTATATTTTACCACCTTCTGTGATAATAAAAAATTTCTGACGAGCCTTTTGATTTTCTAGTTTCGAAAGCATTTTTTTGAGGCCTAAACCAGTTAATGTTCCTATTGCCACTCCAGCAATAGGTAATATTGTTTCACCTGTTCCTGCTATTGATGCCAACTGAGTACCACTTAAATATCCCAATGTTGCTTGTTCAATACCTACACGGGCTGCTAGGGATGTTTCTTGTATATCGTCCATCAACATGGCAATCTGTTGAGGTCTATGTTGAGCAGAACCACCATTCAACATTTGTCTGTTTTTTGCGTGCATTTTAAACTTGAGGTAATCATGAGCAACTACAGCCAAACGCGATGCCTGAAAACCAAACATTGCTGATCCAGTAAGAGCATAGGGAATGACAAAGCCTGCACCCGCAGCGGTTACCTTGGAAGTAATGCCATGTTCAAGTTGGTGCTGATTATTCAAACCGAACCATGATGTATTCCAATATGCCGGACCAGACAATGCTGTGACCCCAACTTTTATATTTGTCGAAACCTTTGGTAAATTATACATCTCCGCAAAAACTTTGAGAAAAACGTCTGTGTTTCTTTCTAGTTCGGAAAATCGTCTGTTTGGTGCGGCTAGATATTGCTGAAACTCTTTTATTTGCCTTGACCATTTGTCAATATTTTTTGCATAGTCTTCGTCTATCGCAACATCATCTAGTTTTTGCAAAAACTTTTCAATGTCATTATCTATCAACTTTTGCACATCAGTTACAAATGCTTTATTTTTTGCAAAATCTTTCCGCATACCATAATAGTCAATCAGTCCTTTTCCAAGCCCAAGTCCGAGCAAACCATAGCCAGCAAATTGTAATATACCAACGTGGGGAGCCAAAAAACTACCGATAGTCAATGCTGCTCCCTCAATCAATCGATTTTGCGTAAAACTGTTAGCAGGACTTCTTGGTTTGATTCCATTATGGTCATTTATTATTTTTTGAATTGCTTGATAAGACTCGCTCTTCTCCGGTAACAAATGCATAGTATCAGTTATAAATCTGAAATATAAACGATTTGCTACTTGTTGCATTGCAACTTCATTCAATACTTTTTCCATTCCAACTATTGATAATGTTTTACTTATGACCTTCCCTACGTTTTCTCTGATAATCGCATAAGTTAATGCTTTTTGCGTGAATACCGCACCAGTCAAACTAAGAGCAAGTCCTTGGCCAAAGTTTTGATAGATAAAATAAATTGGCAAACCCGTTAAAAATGAGAAACCTAAAATGCCTTTTCCTGCATCATAAATAGCCTTTTTGAAATCGGTTTCAGCTGTCTTTGGTGTGGAGTTTGCTTGTAGTAATTTTTGTTTATTTTCTTCACTAAGAGTATCTAATACTCTATTTTTCTCTGCCATATAGATAATCATATTGTCAGTTATCTGTGATTCGCCAAAACGACCCAAACTAATACTACCTATGATCTCTTCTCTCATTTTCTCTAATCCATTAACAAAATCCTCTGGCAGTAAATATTTTTTTCCAAGTAATTCGTACTCCACAACATTTTTTCGTGTTGCCTTAATCTCAATATCAAGATCTTTGAATATCTGCAACGCAATTTCATAGGCGTGGAAATTGTTCAATGAATCCTCTAACTTTGGCATTTCTCCATCTATAATAACTAATTTTTCTTTTGATGTTGTTCTCATGCCTCCTACTTCTTCGAGTGTCCCGGATGCAATATTAGAAACATAATCCTTGACTTTGTTAAAAAAAGTTTCCGTGTCATCTATAAACAGATTACCAATCATCTGCTTTCGCTCTTCAAGTCGAGTACGTAGATCTTGAAATTTGTTCAATGTTAGTGAGGTTGCCAATTGATCAATAGCAAGTAATTCTTGTGACAATATAGCTACACTACCCAATATTGTAAGAGCATCTTGTCTACCAGTTTGAGGACTAAAGTCGAGAAAGTTAGTTTTGATTTTTGCATCAGAGGCCATCCACGTCTGTAAGGATTGTGCATCTTGAAACCTTATCACCTCTGCAACAGCATTTTTTAGGTTTTCTATAGTAGATGCCCCTTTCACGCTTTGAGATATTTGATTGTCTTTGCCGGTAAATTTGAAAGATGTGGTATCATTTATAAATCCATATCCATTATTGTATAGGAATTGCGTTGCACTTTCCTTAGTCAATACTTCTCCACTATCCTTAAAAATAATTTGACCCTTGGTATTTTCATCAAATATATGTTCTGGTAACACTCTCCGCCTAAATTTATCTATACTAGGATCTTCTAGGATACGACCCTCAAAGAGTAAAGAGAGAAGTTTTCGATTGATTATTGATGTATAACCACTCAAACCCTTGTCTGTTTTGGTATACCCCGTAAGCCTTTTAAAGAGTTTCTCTACTATCTGATCAAAAAGGTTGTATCTTGATTTGAATGATTGTTTAATTTCCATAATCATTTGATTAATTTCAACCAAGGCTTCTTTGCCCAATATGAATTGATCATTTGGATTGTTTCTCTTAAACTCAATATATTGGTTGGTATATTTTCTAAGTGTTTGGACAGCCATACGATTGGCATCTGAAATACCATTTTTCTTACTGGTCAAAACATTCTGTATTTGATCAAGATTTTCAATTGAAAACATTTCAAAAATATTAGTGCTCTTTGGTTCAAATATGTTGTCATACATTTTGTAAAATTGAGGAATCTTAGATCGATCCACAACCTCAAATGTTCTCATGTTATTTTCAATAACTTGATTCACTAAGGCGAGTTTTTTTGCAGTATTGCTTTGTTTTAGGAATTGATCTGCTTGTGCTTGGGCTTCGACTTCACTTAGTCCTAACTCTCTATACCGTTTAATTATAGATTTTGCCTCATTACCCTCTTTCACAATACTTCGCATTAAACGTGTTAATTCTTGTGATGCTTTAGATAGATTTGCTCTATATTGACTAAATGCTGGTTGTATACTGATTGGTAAGTCATCCATAGCATTTTCAATTATCCACACACCCAAGAAATTAGAGAGCGAACTCATAATGTCCTGAATTACTCCTTCCGTGGTATTTGTATCTCGAAGGGCTTTACTGAATTTTTTAAAAATTGAGTTTTGATTTTGTAATACATCAACCTTTCGATTTGAATATCCTATAGGTGCTTCACGATTCAATAGTGCGTTTTGAAAGGCATTGTATTCCGATTTTGTAATAAAGTTTCTACCTTCCGGCTGGTGCAAGAATTTTACCAAAGTACCTGGTATGACCAAAGCAGTGGATTCAATGTCACCTAAAGAATTCAGAACAGACAAAAACATATCTCTTTGATTGTTGTCCGTGAAAGTTATTCGTTCAGTAGTTGCGTCAAAATTCAATTTTTCGCCAAATATAATTCTGAGTTGAGCGTTCACTTTGGCATCTAGCTGGTCCCTCAATTTGACGGGTGCATAATACTGATCAGTAACTTTTACTCGTTCTTCAGTAAATCTGTTACCTACAAAATCAAATAATTTACCTACCAAAGTATTCTGAAATTTTGGACTGGATATTTCATCGGCTCTTATGATTCCAAACAAGGTAGTCAATAGCGTCTTAGGATCAATTTCATCTCCTACTTTAAGTGCTCCAAATCTATATAACGGCCGCCCATCCTCTGTTACAGCACTCCTCTGAAGTTTTCTAATATTTGGGCTTTGGTTTATACGTTCTAATAAATCCTTCGTAGAATACACACCTAATCTTTCTTGAACACTAGCACCTATACGTTTAGCAGGTCCAGCACTAATAGCATCTAACTTACCCGTAGCACCAATCTTAGACCTAAATTTGATATGTTTACGATAAGATAATCTTGCGGCTTCCTGGGCTGCTCTTCCAACTGGATTAAATATTGTATTCCATCGTTGTGCCATTGACTCCGGAACATCTTGTCTGTGTGCTAAATCCCATATTTGACTCAACATACCCAAGGTGTGATCCATAACAGAGCGAGTTTTCAAGTCTGGTGCTCGATCAGTTTCCAAATAATTAATCATTTCGGAAGCAAACTGCTTTACACCACTTTGAGTCAATCTTCCTCGCATAGAATCGTACTTGTTCAAAAGATTCTTGTAACCATATTGGGGCATTAGAATTTCGAGAATATTTGCATTTACTACAATGAAATCAGATACACTCATATTATCAGTGACACGCACTTTTAATCGTTCTCCATCAATCTCAATTTGAGATATTACATCACCTTCTGTGAATGTAGGTCTAGCAATAGTAGGTGGTTCTGCAAGGTCAGCGTCGCTACCAAACCTCACCATTTCTCTGTTATTTAAATTCAATCTGTCTTTATATTCCAAAAACAATAAAGGAAGAGCAAGAGAGTAAGCACCTTTAGGATGGTCTGCAAAGGTAGATTTTTCATATTCAAATGGTAGTTTTTTATTATTGAACAAATCCAAATGAACCTGTTCTTGCCAATTTTTAAAGCCTAATATATCAAAAATAGTTTTGGTGTCATAGCCAAGTCTTTGACCTTCTTGAATTATTTCTTCCATTGCAGCAAGTGTTCTATTTAAACCTACACCCTGCTCTAAGGCAATAAGTTCTTCTGTGCTTAATGGTCTAGAGGGATCATAATCAACAATAACATCTATTTCTTCACTATTGAATTGGAGATAAGCTTGTTCTTCAGGCGATAGGCTAATGATTTCTCTATTTCCCTTTGACGCTCGTTGAATTTGGTCGAGTCCAACGTTCTCAATTTCATCAAGTCCTTGGATTTCGATATCGATATTGTGTTCGTTTTTAAGTCTTTCTTGGAACTCACGGGCTACTCCTTTTGCATATAATGATTGTTGATATTCCGTAACTACTCCATCTGGAGCATTTTCAAAATCTAAAGAATCAAAGAATCGACCAAAATCAACTCTATTTGCTACGGTATTGATATCCATTATGGTTGTTTCGATAATCGTCCCTAAATCATCTGGAAGTGCATCCTTGTCTGTTCTAAGAACCAATTCACCATATGGTGTTCTAACTTTGACTTCTCCTTCTTCAAACAAACGTAAAATTGTATTTCCATTCACCATTACTGGGTCTTTGGTTTCAATACTTCTTACAACGCGTGTGGTAGTCACATTGTCAACATTTTGTTTTAATTCATCGGGAAATTTGAATGCTAGATATCGATATGATTGAGGGACTTCTCCAGATAAATCTCTAATTGTCACCTCTTGTAAATCAGTACCAAATCGTTGTGCTATTGCTCTTAATGTTTCAACACTTTTTGAGTCACGTAATGATATTTCCATACCAAATGAGTCAAATCCTTGTTGTACTGTGTCTAATACACTGTTTTCAACATATGACTTTTTTATCTCTTCCATGCTAAGAAGTACATTAGAAAAGTTTTCATCGACCATTTCTAGGTCACTCATAACTCCACGCAATTTACCAAAGCCACCAGTTTGGTCAGGAGCAAAATGCAATATGTCTGTATTCAGTTTGTCACCACCAAAAGTAAACACTACCGCATCATTTTCAAGTTGTGCGTAACTTGCTTGTTGATCTGCTAACTCCTTCTTTTTCTGTATAAGCAAATCTGCATCATCAAACTTATTTGATCTCTTCAATATATCTATATTTTCATCCAATCCATCTATAAGTCTTTGAACGGACTTCTTTTTCAAACCAAAATATGTATTGGCTGTTCGTTTGGGTTGGTATGTTTGATAAAAATCATTACCATTCTTAAGAATTTGTTTTTGCTCAGCTACATCTAATGTTTCATCCACATCAAATATCTTCCGAACAACATTTATTTTTGCTTGCTCGGTATCACTTACTTTTTCTCTTCCAAGATATTCTATTGTATTTCGTAAATCTGTATTGATTGACGTATTCAAATCTTGACCAAAAAAACTTTTTGTGGGATCTTTTGTGATACCCAAATCTAACATAGGATATACCTTGTTTCTCCCTTTTATTATATTAGGAGAGGAACTTCCTCCAACCTGGTCTAATATATCAGAGAAATTCTGCATCATATGGTCTGAAGCAGAATCAAATGCAAATAACTCCACGTCTTTCGATAATAAGTTGGTGAGTAGGTCAGTAGTATTTGATATGCTTAGACTGTTCATATCAAGATTCTGATTTCCTTTTTTTCTTGGGTCTAGACTATCCTTATATACATTAGTGAGTGGTTCATCGGTCAATCGATATACAGTAGCGTTTATGGGTCCTTCCTTCGCCTCAAATCTTTGATTTAACTGTCGATCAAATGTTTGAATTTGTTTGTTTCTTTGGCTCGCAGATCTTAATGTTCCATCCCCTTTACGAACAACAGAATATAAAGATAAATCTTGTTTTTTCATATTAGCATCTAACAATTGAGCCTTACCAACAAATATATCTTTGAATGCTTGGTCTGGAGTATCTTCTTTGAGCAGTTTATTTAATGAATATTTTTCTTGAATTGCGTGTGGCTCATCTTCTATACCTAATGCTTTTCTGAATTGTATATAGTCAGATTGTTTAAGTGTAAGCCCTTGTGCTCCTTGTTCTCTGATATATTTTTCAAAATACTTTAAATATGGAGCAAAAATAGTTAAATCTTCAACTAACTCTGTATGTGCTCTTTTAAACTCTTCGTATGCCCTTGCCCTTTTAATCACATCACTGGTAGTGTGTTCTATCTCTTCCCCGGTGGTTTTGGAAATAAGGGTTTCAAACAGAATACCCTTCTTGCCTCTATGTTCAAACTCTCTAGCAATTATATTGTAATCTCCGATACTAATAACTGTTTTACCATCGGATCTTTGAAAAAACTGAATATTTGAATCGCCCGTATCTAGGTAGCCAGTTTTTAAAAACTCATCGAGTTTTTCAAGTTGTATCTTTATATTTTGGTTTTCAACTTTGAATAGTCTAGCTGTATTTTTTTGCTTCTTAATCTTCTCATCAATTTTACCCTTTCTATTATTGAGGCGACGTTTTGTTTCTTTCACTAAATTTGCTTGTGTTTCACTTATGTTAGTATCAGGAAGCACAGGCAATGTTTCGTCTGGTTTTTTAAATCTCATACCTTTTACAAAGGAAGTGGACGGGTCTTCTTTAATTGTTCGACCAAGCACATTTTTGAAGTCGTCTGTCAAATGTACAACTATTTCATTATTGACTACTTCAACCTTGGCATTGTCATCAATATCACCAACATAATCTTTCACGATCTGTGTTAGAAAATCATCAATCTCTTGGAGTCTTGGATGGGCTTCTGTTACCCTCATATTTTCTGAAAGTTGTTGGTACTCTTTTATTGCTTCGTCAACAACTAAATTTAAGTCATTCAAACTCTGTGAAAAATTTGTACGTTGCTCTTCATTTAATGCAGAAATATCACCCGTTTCCTTTATAAACTCAGTCCGGTTTTTTTTCAACTGCTTAATTTTTTGTGTACTATCGATGAAAGGCAAATAATCTTCTGTCCGTACTCGTTTCCCCATAGTTTCGTGGAAAATACCATTTTCGCCTAAAGGAATGATTACCTGGTTGTAGCCATTGTATGATGCATCCTCAATAATCGATTTAACAAATTCACTTCGATAATACAATTCTAAATTCAAATTTAACTGTTTCTTCTGCGACATAACATTACGCATTGTTTCAACACGATACGTACCATCACCATAGTCGGAAAATCTTACTCGTGCCTTTTCATTTTTTCCTCCGAGAGAATATACCTTTACGTTTGATTCATCTATACCTTTGGTATTATATAAGCGTAGCAGTGATTGCTGTAATGACTCAATTTCTTCAACCAATGCTTGTTTATCCAAAATGTTTTCAGGTGGATTATTCTCTAACTCTATTTCTTTTTGTGCAAGTTTTTCAACATCTTGATCAATCATCCTTTCTTTTGCTTCAACATCAAACCTTTTTAATGCTTCTCTCTTTGTTCTTTGTCTTTCAACCAAAGTTTCAGGAGTAATGGGTGCGGTGATTTTTTCACGGTCTAATTTTAAATTTTCAGCAATCGCTTTGACTTCTTCTGGTTCTGCAAAAAATCTCGGATCTTGCTTTATACGATTCACAGACTCTTTGTTTTTTTGATCTAATAAATATATTTCAGTACCTAAATCTTGAAATATTCTTCCCTTTTCTTCCGCAGACACTTGTGCTCTTTCTATTTTTTCTCTTTCTTTATTGAGTTTGAATAATTCCTTGTTTTTTTGTTGTTCAATCTGCGTATCTGTTGTTGCTTCAATTTCCGCTTCTTTCTGCGTGATTTCGATATCTTTATCCTGTAATCGTTTTGTATATTGTTCAATTCTTCTAGACACCTTGCTCAACTCAATATCCAAGTACTGTGGAGTATAAATTTGAGAGGGTGCTTTTTCTGATGTTTTGACTTCATTTTTTACTTCTCGATTTAAACTCCTTTGATAATGATTAACTACAGCTGTCTTATCAATATCAGTTGCATTGGGATCTGCTTCATCAAACAAAGCAGGCACACCATCCACTTGTTTTTCTGCATAAAAGTTTTTGACACCTCTTGTGCTTGCAGGCTCTTCTTTCAATGTTCTGAATAAATCATTCAGTGTTGCACGATCATCTTCAATCTGTTCTACAAATTTACCAATTGAATTGAAAAATGCGTCCATATTTTTCTTAGGCTGACTTTTTGATTCAAATACAACTCTGTCAAAATATTTCTCTGGCTGAAGTGGCTCTACAGTTTTAGCCACTGCGAACAAAAATGCCATAGACATGTTTTTGTCTGCCTCTGACATTGCACCATTATTTTTTATGATTTGCTCCACTCTTTTATAAGATTCAGAGTTTTTAACCTTGGGATTAACCGAAGAGTTTTCTAGATATCTTGCCCTTGCCTCTGCATATACATGTGGTGTTGCTTCTGTTTCATTTGCTCTGTGCTTTGCATACACAGTTTGTAAATCTAGGCCTGATGAATTGAGATTGTCATCCATTTTTTTCATCAGTATCGTTGTGTTGCGAATGAAATCCTCTCGCATTTTAGTGTCAACTGGAAACATTTTTTGTGCAAATGCTTCTATATTATTTGGATCAAAACCATTATCAAGCATCTGTTCAAAGGCATGGCCTTGTTTCAATTCAATCAATTCCTTTGACGTAAATACCCTCTCGTTGTTAATACGTTCATTAATTATTTCATCGATAAATTGTTGTTGGTTTTCTTTTAATTTTTTGTAATTGAGAACATTTCGTGGAAGAGGAACATCTGAAACATTTCCCGTTAACATTCCATATGCAGATTTAATTCCTTGAACACCCATATCGTATGTGAGTGGCACACCAGTGCCAAATACTGCTGCATCTGTAAGCGTGGCAAGTGGCAAAGCAATTTCAGTTATCTTTTCAGTTCTACTTGGTAAACCTATACCGGCATCGATTATTGCTTCACCAAAAGCTTTTTGATTATCTATTTCTGCTTTGGTATAGTTACCAACGTCACCCTCTTTGAAACGAGCATACTTATATTTTGCAACAGTTTTCATCGGTCGTTTTGCAACATTTAATGCCACTCTTTCAAATGGTATTACAAAGTCACCAACCAAACCAGCAAACTCACCTGCTCGTTGTGTTTCTTCACTAAAACCATACAAGTCTAACAAATATGGAACGTCACCCATTAAACCAGGATCACCAACTGCAAGTTTAGCCGCAACTCTAGATGACCAACTTGGTAGATTAGAATAACCTTCATATCCTAGATAATCCAAAACTTCTTCCAAACCTGTAAACTGAGATACAGCAGCTGCCGGACCCTCTGTTGCTCCTGCCTCTAATGCACCGACTACATTCTCTGTAAGCACTCTAGGAATAGCCGGAGCCATATAGTACAACATATATCCCATTCCATTTACCTTTTTAGTATATGTCTGTGTTTCAGGGTCAAAGGTAGGAGTGGAGCCTATATCCAAAAAGAAATTTATAGCGTCTGCCGGTGCAGATCTATTCACTTCATCACGATATTCCACAAACCGTTGAATATCCCTTGTGTCTAGATTTTGTCTTAAATCTGTTTGCCGATCAATTTCTCCGAGAGTCATTTCTCGAAGTTCTTTCACGGAAATGTCCTCGCCATTTCTTTTCTTGTTTGTGTTTTGGATAATTATATTTTGCATGTAAATTGGAAATTTATCCATTTCTCTAGAATAATATCCTTGGTCATCTAAAAATTCATTTGCAGTCATTTGTGCCAATCTAATTCTATCACCATCCAACGATGTTTCATTTGGGTTTGCTGCACTGTGAACCATACTTTCCAATCTCATCATTGCTTCCAACGATGTATTCAAAAAATCAGGGTCTTGTTCATTTGCCTGATTCAAACGCCTAATTGTTTCCATCATTTCATTCAAATCTTGGTCTAATGCTCCACGCAGCACTTGTGAAGTTTCCGTTGATTCAATTGTATCTTGCAGACCCGACAGTATATTATTAGCAAGGTCTTCCTGAAAGGTTATGTCTGAAAGTGATTTTTTGGTTTCCTTTAATTGATCAATTGTATTATCTATTCGAAATATTTGATTTGCCTCTTCAAAACCTTTTTCTGTTCGTAAATTAGGATCGATTTTTGATTTTTCTTTTTCAAGATCTTGAATCTTATTATTAATTTCTTCAATGAGAAGTTTTCTTGCTCCTAACTTAGGCTGAGTTCCTTCTTCAAAGGCAAAATCTAGCATTCCTGCAGCAAGATTCAAGGCTTTTGTAGATGCACTTGTTTGGGCTTGTGAGCTAGCTGTTGGCTCTCCACCTAATTGTTTTATGCGATCTATTGCTGCTTCAGTAAAATCACTTGGATTGTTTGATTGTTGTAATTTATTCGAAAGATTTAACAGTCTTGCTTCTTCACTGTCCAAATCCATAGTGTTTATTGGTGCATCTACATCGATGTAAAATGCTTCTGTTGATAATTTCAAATCTTCACTAGGAATCAATGAATTTAATGTATTCACCAAACCAAATAGAACCTGTTGATTTTCAATCAATCTATCTTCATTTATTTCTATTTCTCCTTCATCTAAAATAATTTGCGTTTCTTTAAGTACTTTTGACATACCCTTTTGCAGATCAACTACTTGTTGTTGTTGATTTGGCGGAAACATATCCGGTGTCAACTTATTTAATTTTTCAAACTCTTTTGGACCAACATCAGTTACAACGTCGTAAAACTTTTCGATACCTGGTACAGTCATTATTTTTCTGTCCAAAGAATATGCTACATCCCGCATTATTTTTTGCTCTGGATATCGATCAACTTGGTGTGCCTCACCTAGATTCTTTGTTGAATACTCCTTCAGACGATTCATATTCAGGGCATATACAAACTTATCCATTGGTCCTAATGGCTCTGGCATATATGACATGGCCACCTTAGTTTTTTCCGGCATTGTCATTTCAAGCATTTCTTGTTCCGTATAATCGGCAATTTGTAACAATCTCTCACCACCCAACATATTTGTATACAACTCTGTTTCCAATCTCTTTCGTTCTGCTGGATCTGTTGTGTTTTCAGCCTTTGTTTTGAGTTGTTTTAAAGTATCTGCTTTTTCTTTAAAAAAGGTGCTGTCCTTTCTTAAATCTTTTCTTACGTCAAAACTCTCTGGTTTAAGTTGTAGTTCTTCTTCTACTTCTGCTTGCAAAAAGGGGGGTACTTGTTCTTCTTCAAATTTCAACTGTTCATCAACACTCATTTGTGAAAATGGCTTGTCAGTTATTTGAGGTTGAAGAGGTACTGGTGGTGCATATTTAACAATCAACTCTGAAAATAATTCATCATCGAAATCATCACCAAAATAATTTAAAGCTGCTTTTCGTGTTTCATCTGCATTTAATTCATCAAAATTAATTGCACTTTTAATATATTGCTCTAATCTTTTACGTTTCTCGTCTGATGGTTTTGACATGTTGCTCTCCGTTCAACATAATATTACCCTAAAAGGTTCTCGTCTTCAACCATTAAGATTATCATATCATTCTTGTGCCTTTCTTCTAGTTTATCATCTAGTTTGATTCGGTCTTTATCTGCCTGGAAGGAGGCCATTGGCATAAACTCTTCACGCGAAGGAATAACAAATGGTTGTTGGTCTGCTCTAGGTGGTTGAAATACAACTCCTTCCTCTTCAATACTTATTTTTCCATCTGCCAAACTGTCACCACTTTCTAACTCTCTTGTCAATCCTATTTCTTTATCTGCAACAAAAATCTTGTCCTTTTCTTTTTCCATTACCATAAAACGATTCATGATATATCTACGATATTGAGTTACCTTCTCGTCTTCCTTTTCCATATCCATAATTGCTTCGTCATCTAGTTGTATTCTAAACATTTTATTCCCCTCCTAATTTCTTATCTTGTTCTTCTAACAATTCTATGATGTAAGAATAGGACGGATCTGATTTTTCAATTTCATATGGTGTTCCCTTTTCAAAAATATAAGGCACATCCTCTTCGCCAATCTTTGTAATACCAAAGTTAAGTCCACCCAAACCAGCATATTCTGTATTGTATTCGATATTAGAATAACCTTTTGGCGTTTCATTTCTATCTCTATACTGTAACTCTCGCATTTTTTCTTCTTGTTGAAGTACTTCTGGAGATTTTCTTTTAAATAGATTTTCTGTTCTATAGTTACTGTCAAATGGGGTAAACATTTCATCTATTACATTTTGTCTACTCAAATCAAAACGCGTGTAATATCCTTGTAGTTTTGCTGTTTCTTTGTCCAAATCCTTCTGAATTTCATCCAAAAATGCTTGGTAATCTGTTGGCTCCTGGGTAGAAAGTTTTCCAATACCACCACCAGACTTTGTTTGAATCAGATACTTTTGTTGTTTTTTCACATTTTCTAATTTTGTTGGATCTGTAGGAAAATCCTTTTTCTTTGTGCCATCCTTATTCAAATATTCCATTGCAGCTGTACGTTCTTTCGGAGTTAAATTATAACCTAATTCTTCTAGTTGATCTTTATCTTGGGTTGGTACTGCTGATGTTGCGAATGCATCATATTTTATATTTTTTTGTCTTTCGAGTTCTGCCTTTGCCTCTGTTGAATTGTTGACCCCCTTTATCATTTGTAACAAGTCACTTTGTATATCCGATACCGATCTATTTTTTAGTTTTCTGTTTTTTACTATGTTTCGTACTGACTCATCATTTTGTAATAAATCGTAAGCAATGAGCCTGTCCAAGTCAGAGTTCAACTCACTTTTCAAAGTTGGTACGTCTAATGCTTTTTCTTCATTTGAAAACAAGGCCTCAACTTCATTTACATCGGTTTTATAACGTTGTTCTGCTTTGGCTAATCTATCTGCACCAGAAGAACCACCTTTTTTCCCTGTGCCTAATACTCTATCTTTTTCATCCATCAAACCACGATTTCGTACATTAAGATTTGCTTTTTGTCTACTCAATTCGTTTCTGGTATTGGCAGATGCTATTTTGATTCGTTCTTGCTGAGCACTTTCGAGAATGTCTGCTTTTTGTTTTTGAAGTTCTTCAATGTTATTTTGTGTCCTTTCAATAAGATTGGTCAGGTATTCTGGAGTTGCTTGTCGCAACATCATATCCATCATTTTCATATTCATCTTGCTACGTTCTTGAAAATACCCATTGTAAAACGTAACAAAGGCAGGCATGTTTGGATTCATATCGGGCTTGAAATATGGTTGTATCATTGTTCTTTCCTAAAATGGTGGGTTTCTTACACCAGATAAAAATTGTGCGTAATCTACTTTCTTTTTTGCTCTTTCCATTCCATAATCTGTTGCCATTCTTCTAGCCTCTTCTTGCGTTAGGCTTGGGTCACTATCCATAATGATTTTTGTGTATTTCTCTATTGTGTCTGGTGACAACTCTTTTTGAAGGTCAGCCTCAGCAGCTACATTTGCTCCAAACGTACCAGCCATTTGAGCAACTGAACCACTTATGCGATTTGTGAGATTACGAAGGTTTTCTTGTTGGTATGCTTGCAGTTGATTGAGTTCTCGTTTTTCTGCCTCTTTTCGAGCCATTTGTTGTCGTGCTACCTCTTGTCCTGCTCTAGACAAAGCATCTGTCATTTGGGCATCTCTAGACTCTCTTAGCCTACGTAGGTCTGCTGCACTTCTCGTTTCACCCATGCCTGCCATTACTGCTTGTTGTTCTCTTTCAGATTCTTCTGCCATTGCTCGTACTGGACGAGTCATATACTTCATTGTTTCAGCATCTTGAATTTCATCAACACCAAGTTGACCACGTTCTCTCCTATCCTCTAGAATTTTTATTCTATCCCTTGCTTCTTTTCTTGCTGGACCGAGAAAATTAACAGCCTCCAAACCTATATCCAAGCCCATCAATCCCATCATAGCCTTCTGCTCTGTACTAAGATCTTGGAATCCTTTTTTTACTTTTTCACCAAGTGATGCTAACTTTTTTGGCTCTTCTTCTGCAATTTTTTCTGCTACAGTTTCTAGGGTAGGCTGTGTTGTTGGTATCTCAGCACCTGTGTCGGTAGGCTGTGATCCAAAGCTTAACGCTCCACCCATTCCTTGTCCCATTCCTATACCATACTCAGCAACACGTTCTTCCTCTGCCTTGTTCTTTTCCTCAGCTTTTACTATATTATTCAATATTTCATTTTGAACAGATGATTGTAATTTATTGAAATCATTCATATTCATTACTTCTTTATATGAACCATCATTCTGAAGTTTTTGTATGGACAATTTGTTTTGTTGTTCATTAAGAATATATCGATACTCGTTGTCATTTATGATTTTATCATCTACAACTATTGGTTCTGCTTGGGCATTCAAGTTCCTTGCTGTTTTTTGTTGTAGTTGTATATTACTAAATAAAGAATTTCCTCCTGTAGGATCAAATTGTGCTCTGAGAATTTGGTCTTCTCGTAACGGATTTGCTCTATCCACAGTTTGCAATTCATTCTGTAATTCTTGATTAGTTTGTATCTGTGTATTGCTTAATTGTCGTTCTCGTAATGGGCTAGGGTTTTGACTTTGTTGTAATTCTAAAGGGCTTATTTTACCATCGTTGTTTTTATCTACCCTTTCCATATAATTTTTTCTTTGCTGTTCCTTTATGTTTGCTCTTTCAATCATGCTTGTAGGAAGAGATATTTTTGAACCATCTGTAAAAATGATTTCTTTATGCGGGTCTTCTACACCAAATTGTTCGAAATCTGTAATGTCTTTTACTTCGGCTATTGTTTTACTGGCAAGTTGGTTTTTTAAATCTCTTGCATAATCACTTGTAATTTGTTGTTGATTGGGATTAATACTTTCAAACTGTAGAACGTACGTATCCATTAGATCAATTAACTCTTGATTCAAATAATCATAGTCTGTCGTAGGTTCTTGAAGTGTTCTTCTTTGGTTCTTTGGTTTTCTTCTTCCCAAATCTAAAAGAAATAGTAAATTTTCGCTTGCTTCACTCATTTTACGCACCATAGGTTGTTTGTTTAAATTTATCATAGGATGATACATATGGTTCATTAACTTCCAAATCTAGTTCCATTGGGGGTTCTATATTTTGATAATAATTTCTTCGGCCATATGCTTGAGCATCGTCTTTCATTTTTCTTTCTGTTTGCTTTTGTTCTTTTTCGATCTTCTTCAACTCTTTATATTGCTTGTTTGCCCGAAGTCCTCCAATTAATCCACCAGCAATCAAACCTACTCCGGCTCCTATTGCTGTTCCAACAACAGGCGAAAAAACAGAGCCTATCGATGCTCCGGTTGATGCAGCTTGTAAACCTGTACTAAAAACACCATATCCAATATTTTTCTCAGCCATTATACCTCCTAGATGTATTTTACATCAACAACAAACACTTTTCTTGATACCAAAACTCTTCCTCTTCCAGTAACAGTTTCACAAAATCGAACCCCTATATAAACGTGATTTACTCCTACAGACAAATTTACTCTATTGATAATTGATATGTTCTTTTTACCATAATACTTACCATCTTGCTCCTGAAATAGATTACGCTTTGACCCTCTGATATATTGTGGTGTTCCATTGCCTTGTACAACAAACAATGCAAAATCACATAGGTCTTTATTTTCCGCAGTTTCGAAATTTTCATTATCTGACTCTTCAGCATAAAAATTACACCGAACCAATGCTGTAGGATTTTGGTCAAGGAATGGAGGGAAAACGTGTATCGTTGTAGCCAAACCATGTATTGGCATAAATTGTTCGCCTTGTCCCTCATATAACATAGAGGATGTCCTTTCAAATCGATGATGTACATCTCCACTGATCGCTTCAACTCTAGGTGCTGGAGAACCAAAGAAACGCATTGGTTTCATGTGATATGTTTCGACCCAAGGTGTGGTCGAAATGTCTGAAACTAATATGTCACCATTAAGAATACATTGCATTTCATTCCAATGAGAAGTAAAATTTGAAACTGTAACTGTGGCTGGTCCGGCATCAATACTAGAATCAATATATGTGAGTTGCACATCTGCTAATGCCCACCGACAAGAGGCACTGTGATGAGCAGTCCTAACCGTTTCTTGAATTATTCCAACAAATGCCTCTGCCGGAAGTGTTGCTGTGACTGTTACTGTGGTGAACGATTGGTTATCAAAGTCATTACCTCCTGCGTCAACAAACGCATGTAATGAACGTACACCAATCCAAGTTCCAGTATTTGAAAGAAAGGACGAGGTGTTATAAGCAACCTTTACATTATGGCTACTTGCATCTGTTCCTGTCCAAGAACCATTTGGGTGAGAAAACCCTGGAACACCAGCATTTGAATTTTTAATTTTATTCACGTTCGTATGTGGACCAGGATTGCTTCCTCCTGCCATGATTTTGAATGTGAGTGTAAACTCGCCTGAAATCTTTGTTCTGAATGCTAGTTTCCTTTTTGCTCCTTGATTGAACGTAAAAATCGGAGTTGTTGCTGTTATTCCTGGTATTGCTCCTGATGGATGATATGGTCTTTGTTGAAATGTACCAGCATCTCCTGGATTATCTGTATACGACAATGCGGATGATTCTGTAGTACCAAATGGGTTCCATGCCCAATTCGTATGATCGAAATTACTATATGTATGAGTATTGAATGTATCTGTAGTTTCTAATATCGGACTCGCTGTAGCTGTTCCACTAATGTTTCCTACAATTTGACTTACTCCATATCCCATAACTACCTCTTTATCGTTTCGATTTCAACAAAATGTCCATATATACCCATTCTTCGGTCTTCACCTAGCAATTTTGGTTTGCTGCAAGTAAATTCCACTTCTGCATTAATCGATAAACCACTTATCGTAGGTTTGTTTTTTAAACCTTCCAAATTGTTTAGATGTGTGGCTATTGTTACAGTTTCATCAATTATTGAACGAACCAATTGATTTCCTTCAAATTTCAATTTTCTAGTTGCTATTGGTATGTTTGTTACACCAGATGAAGTACTATATGACAGACGTATGATAATTTCAAAAGATGTTGTTGAGTTAAAAATTACAATACTAAAATCCGGATGAATATTTATATGAAAACTGGCTCGTAGGATATGATCATGATTCGTAAAATCTAATGTTTCATTGCTCCTATAAATTCGTGTAACTTGTGTGGGAGGACTGCGATCAAAAGTTCGAAGCAAAAGATTACCGTGCATAGGTTCACTGTTGATTGACCGCACAGAATTATCCGCAAAGTTGTAATTGTCCAAAGATTGGTCGTGTACATTTTCACCATCAATATTGGATGCTTGAGTCGTCCAACTTGCAATTGTACTATTAATTTTGGTAACAGTAAGCGATTCCCCTTTTACTGGTTCTGATATAGTAACCTTTCCCATTATGCTTTCCTCAGTATTGCAACAAGTTCTTTGTTTTTTATTGTGACGCTACCAGCAGAAGGACCAGTAATTAGTGGATCAAAACCACTACCGGTGTTTATTGGTGCTTTTCTTGCTGTTGTTTTGACCTCTACTATTATCCTTACCATTCCTGCTTCAACTGGTAATGCTCCTACCATATATCCACTGCTTGTTCGCTTCAAATTTGTTTCTGTTCGTATCCTCGAAACTTCACTACCATTGATCATTAATCTGATATCTAGTGTTTGAACATCAATACCACTTTGTAAATCAAGTTGTATTGTTTCGAATTCCCAATATCCAGACCAATCGCACATCAAAATACCCTGGTGTTGGGTTTCAAATTCTAGAATTTGTAATTGTATGAATCGAGTTTGATCACTTTCTATTTCAAAATCTGTTCCTGACGAAACACTATGTACTTGATGAAAGGCATCTGCTTTGATCGATGCTGTTGTAATACCCTTCTCCGGCAAATTATCTCTATCGAGATGTCCATTGAATTCATTTGTAAATTCACGAACATTAACATTCCAATCATCCGGATTAATAAAGTCGCCAGTTTGTGGAGTAATTTGTCTATACCGAAATGCCATTTCTACCTCGTAATGTTGCCGCCATATAATGCATCTAATGTTACAAAATCCCTACGCGATCCTATACGTAACTCTAATTCAAAACCAATTATTTGTACACGCGTTCCAGTTGGTCTAAAATCAAAATTGATTTCACTCACTGGTCCCTTATGCATTGTGGTTATATCATATCGTAGAGGTATTGGTCGCAAATGCCACCAAGTACTTGTTCCATCCCACGTTGCTACTCCATATTTTGGTGCATCTAAATCTTCTAAGGGTCGTTCTTGATCTCTACTTAGATTTGAGGTGTAAGCGGTGCTCAAATCTCTATTTGTTCGAAAATTCATCTCTAGGTCATTATCTCCATATCCAATGACTAAAGGATTTACTCTTAGAATTTCAAAGTGTTCGTACATCGATTTAGGAGATATATGTGTTGTTTTATACAGTGGTGTAACATCGTGGCCTCCTTTGCTGGAGTATGCTCTTGAATATACATATAAACCTTTGTATGCAGCTGTTGTATTTGATGATGCAATATATACATAATTTCTATGGTCTTCCGATACAGCTATGTCGTTAACATTAAAATTTTTGCTGATACTCCAATCACCTATTTCATAATGAAATTTGAAGAGTACACTAGGAGTAACTTCTCCTTGTATGGGAGCAGCCAACCAATATTCCTTATCCCTATGGTTAATAACACTCCGACAACTTTTTGCAGAGGACGTATTAAGTATTGAAAAAATATCTTCTATTGGCTGACCCAAACGCACTATTTCAGTAATTGTTCCAGTGTTTTCCAATGCTCCTTTCAGCATATAAAAACCATCTTGGGCTAAAAAAATCAAACCAAGATTGGGTATTTCTCTGATACTTTTAGAAGCAATACATCCCATGTCTTTGGTTAAGGTTTGAGCAAAAAAACCATTAACTGGATTACCTTTGACCAAATAAATACCTCTCGATTTGAAAACAATCAAAGCATTTTTTGTAGAGTACATTGCAACAATTTCACCAGCATTGCTATCGCCTATGTTGATTTCATTATCAATAGGAATTTCTTCAGGTTGTCTAGGCTCAGAAAATCTTATTCGTGATTCAAATGTATTTGCAAGAAATAGTGTGTTTTTGAATGTGGCTATTCGATTGAATCTTGAAGACCATAAACCATATTGATCTTGGCTGTTCAAACTGCCTAGACTCAAATCTGATTTAAAATCCGTAAATATCGTTGTGATATTATCCTGAATTTCTTCCAATAAATAAAATTCCCTACTAAATGCAATATCCCTACGTAGACCACCAATATCTCTTTGGTTTTGTGTTCTATATATTCTTCTTGCAACTGTACCTGGAGGACCAATAGGTAGTTTGATTGTTATCAAATGACGTTTAGATCCAGAATTTTTAAATTCGATCAATTCAGAATCAGACATTGGACTCTCTTGCCCACGTTCATTCAGAAATGATACTCGATAACTGTATGTTGCTTCCGTATTCAAGTGGCCTAACCCATAGCCATTATTTGTTTCAAATAAATCAAATCCGGAATCATTGCTGACCAACTCAACTTCCGGCTCTGAAGGGGCAGAAGCAAAGCCAGCCCTTGATACCAAACGTCCGTCGTACACTAATGGTTCATCATAGCCATTCACCATATATACTCGACCGGCAAATGTGTGGAAATTTGTTCCTTCCCATTCTGTATCAATCATTGTTCGTTTTCTTACTGTTCCATCAAAAACACGACCATCAACATGAACCAAATATTTCCAAGGTCTATATGGTGCAGTAGAACCATAAAATTTATATAAACCTCCATCAGCCCCTTCATATATAAGAAACTGTATAGCACCATTGAATTGAGCAAACCAATGTAATGTTTTTGGAACAACATGTAATGCATAAGCATTTGATGTTCTGGTCGAATCAGACAGACCTGCTGTTCGCTCTGATTGAATTTCTGGTATAGTGGTTTTTTTTCCAGTTACTGTTCTACTTGAGTCAAATGCAAATCTTGTTGGCACTTCTCTAAATAAGGTTGCAGACGGTGTATCCGATCGATCGTTAGAAAATTGTAGCATTTCCCCTAAAGAGGGAACCGTAGTAGGTCTTGCAATTCTATTGGATGAAACAACTGTTACGTCGTCAATTTCAATCAAATCCGAAGGGATATCCTTTGAGAGAAAATCACACGTTGCTCTTACCCAACCACCTGCATTTCGCCAAGCATCTTGTGTATTCCAGGTCATGTCCTCAATCAATTCAGCCTTGTTTGGTTTTGCGAACCAACGTTGATCCATACCTCTTAGAGGCATTACTTTTACTTTAGTGGTTTTTATGGACATTATGCACCACCAAAATTACTCGTTGCTGGTCCAAAGTTAACGCGGAACCTTCTTGGTCGATCAAATCTTTCAAATCGTTTTCTTGTTTCATCTCGACTTAAATATCGTTTTCTCATTTGATTCAACATTTCAAGTTTTCTAGAACGAAATATCTGTGCTTGATCTGTGGCTTGCATCTGAAGAAACATATCTTCTAATGTTGCATACACCAATACAATATGGTACTGCTTTGGAAATACTGGAGCATCATTGTCATTTGCCAATGTTCTTGGTCGTCTATGGTATCGTATATGTATTTCTTTATCCAGACTGGGAGTATACCAAAAACGTACATGTTGTCTTGCTCCTGGCTCATCAAAATATATGTAATCATTTGGAGATGAATAGACTAAAGTTGTGAGATTTTTGTTTCCAATTGTGTATGGAATCAAATATTGATCATTAAAAGATGTTGTTGTACTTTCTAATATTTTGACCAACAGCCAAGGACCATCGTTTGTTGTATCTCTTCGATAAATATATTTAACCATACCTGAATCACTTGGTGCACCTACTATTGATGATCTCCACCCTAGATTATCTAAACCACTAACATCTATAGATGTCTTTGATCCCGTATTGATATCTACCGACTCGCTTGGTGGTCCTTCTCTACCCTCTGAAAATATCGTATATTTGTATTCATATTGTGTATTTGTTGCTAGTGTTCCACTTGTAGAAGACGTTGCTAGAGTTGGGTTGCTTATCGGAGTCAAACCCTCAAATGCTTCATCATCAACGATAGCAATGGGGTCACCAGTATTATCTCTGTCTAAATATGCATATTCTTCACGTTTTCGTTCTATCTGAAACAAACGACCACGATCTGCATTCCTGTCTACGTATCCCAAAACTTCAATACAATCTGCCGGAAGTGGTTGTCGATCAAATTTTATTTTGAAGGTTTGTAATGCAGAACCAGTTGTTCCATCAAAATTTTCACCAATAAAAAGATTGGTTGAATCAAACACACGAATAATTTTGAATTCTTTATTCGTATCTGTGTTTATAAAAGTTTGTCCAATCATTTCAGAAGAAAATGTTCCTCCGGTGATGGTTACCTTTCGTAAATTACTTGTTTCTACTCGTATTGTTACAGTGGCACTTCCCTCAATCTCTTTACGCAGCTGAATGGTTGTTTCTTTCTGTAAAAATAACCAATGAGCAGAATCGCAGATTTGCAGGTAGTGATCATTGATCCTACGCACAACTGAGTCACGATACTGCTGTAAGTTTGGATTGAAATCCATTTGGTCAAATATTCTTTGTCTTATTTCATTCAAATTCATACTAAATGCCCATATAAAAATGAAACCGACCATAGAGATCGGTTTCGCAATGAA
>MDSZ01085470.1_pt1 | contig 23373 bp, 20 predicted proteins | sample 811201 | NCBI WGS metagenome assembly MDSZ01 (sample SAMN05326647, study PRJNA326480) | marine metagenome | isolation source: seawater | place: Indian Ocean: North | collected 2010
ATTTGATGTCCGATTTTATTTAGTAGCAATTTTATTCATAATTTTTGATCTTGAAATTGCATTTCTTTTTCCCTGGGCAATCTCGCTTGGAAGCTTAGGTGCGCTTGGTTTTTGGTCAATGATGATCTTTTTAGGAATTCTTACAATTGGGTTTATCTATGAGTGGAAAAAAGGGGCTTTGGAATGGGAATAAAATTCAGTTTAAATCCAGAAAAAGAAAAGAAAATTCCGGAGGAATTTAAAGATTTGGCAAAAGATTTTGCTGATAAAGGTTTTATTACAACCTCGTCAGAAAACTTAATTAATTGGGCTAGAACCGGATCTTTGCATTGGATGACATTTGGACTCGCATGTTGTGCAGTAGAGATGATGCAAACTTCTATGCCAAGATATGACCTTGAAAGATTCGGAGCTGCACCCAGAGCGTCACCAAGACAATCAGATGTGATGATTGTTGCAGGTACTTTAACAAATAAAATGGCTCCGGCTCTCAGAAAGGTTTATGACCAAATGCCAGAACCTAGATATGTGGTTTCTATGGGAAGCTGTGCTAATGGCGGAGGTTATTATCACTACTCTTACTCAGTCGTAAGAGGTTGTGATAAGATTGTTCCAGTCGATATTTATATTCCTGGTTGTCCTCCATCTGCAGAAGCACTTTTATACGGAATATTACAATTGCAAAAAAAAATAAGACGGGAAGGAAATTCAGAGAGATAAAATGGTTGAAAATTTAAAAAAAATTGAAAAGTTCATCAATTCTGAATTGTCTAGTAAAATTCAAAATTCTTCAATTATTAATGAAGAATTGAGTATTGAAATTAGTCAAAATGATTTAATTGAAGTTTTGCAATTTCTCAAATCAAACGAAAAACTAAAATTTAGACAATTAATTGATTTAGCTGGAGTAGATTATCCTGATGAGGAGAAACGTTTCCAATTAGTATATCTCCTTTTATCTCATGAAAACAATTTAAGAGTAAAAATAATTCTACAATTTAGTATAAATGAAGCAATCAATTCAATAACAAAAATTTTTCCCTCAGCAAACTGGATGGAAAGAGAAGTTTTCGATATGTACGGTATTAAGTTTAAAAACCATCCTGACTTAAGAAGAATTTTGACTGATTATGGATTTAAAGGACATCCGCTGAGAAAAGATTTTCCTTTAACAGGATTTAATGAAGTTAGATACAGTGAAAAAGATAAAAAAGTAATTTATGAACCTGTTAAACTTGAACAAAATTACAGAAAATTTGATTTCGAGAGTCCTTGGGAAGGAACAAAATACCTTAAAAAAATAAAAAAAGTAGGAGAAGATGGTAAAAAAAACTAAATCTTTAAATCTTAATTTTGGACCTCAACATCCAGCAGCGCACGGGGTGTTAAGGCTTATTTTGGAATTAGATGGTGAAGTTGTTGAAAAAGCAGACCCTCATATTGGCCTACTCCATCGGGGTACAGAAAAGCTTATAGAACAAAAAACTTACACCCAAGCCTTACCTTATTTCGATAGATTAGATTACGTAGCACCAATGAATCAAGAACACGCATTCGCTTTAGCTGCTGAAAAATTATTAAGTATAGAGGTTCCTATTAGAGCAAAATATATAAGAGTAATCTTTTGTGAAATTGGTAGAATTCTTAGCCACATATTAAATGTAACTACTCAAGCTTTAGATGTTGGTGCTTTAACGCCTTCCTTGTGGGGTTTTGAGGAAAGAGAAACATTGATGACTTTTTATGAACGAGCTTCAGGCTCTAGATTACACGCGAATTATTTTAGAACTGGCGGTGTACATCAAGATATTCCTCTAAAATTAATTGAAGATATTGAAAAATTTTGTAAATCATTTCCTAAAATTATTGACGATTTAGAGGGTTTATTGACTGATAACCGTATTTTCAAACAACGAAACGTTGAAATAGGTATAGTCACTAAACAAGAAGCTCTTGATCATAGTTTTTCAGGAGTAATGTTGAGAGGATCAGGAGTGCCTTGGGATTTAAGAAGATCCCAACCTTATGAAATTTATAAAGATTTGGATTTTAAGATACCTGTTGGTAAAAACGGTGATTGTTATGACCGTTATCTATGTAGAATTGAAGAAATGAGAGAGAGTGTAAAAATTATTTTACAATGCATAGATAAAATTCCTAAAGGACCAGTAAAATCTATTGATAATAAAATCTCACCTCCAAAAAGAGATGATCTTAAACAATCCATGGAGGCATTGATCCATCATTTCAAGTTATTTACTGAAGGTTATAGAGTTCCAAAAGGAGATGTTTATACTGCAGTAGAAGCGCCAAAGGGTGAATTTGGAGTTTACTTAATCTCTGACGGGAGCAATAAACCTTACAGATGTAAAATTAGAGCTCCAGGTTTTTCACACCTACAAGCAATGGATTATTTAATTCGTGGCCATATGTTAGCAGATGTACCAGCTGTATTAGGTTCACTAGATATTGTTTTTGGAGAGGTAGATAGATGAGTTTAAAAAAAGTTCACAATAACCAACCAAAAGATTTTAAATTTTCAAATGAAAATTTGAGAAAAGCAGAATTAATTTTAAAAAAATACCCAGAAAAAAATAAAAAAAGCGCTGTAATGCCTTTTCTTTATTTAGCTCAAAGACAAAATGATAATTGGATACCTTTAGCAGCAATGAAATACATAGCTAAGCTTTTATCAATGCCCTATATTTCAGTTTATGAGGTTGCAACTTTTTATACAATGTACAATTTGGCTCCAGTGGGAAAACATTTTGTCCAAGTATGTACAACAACTCCCTGTTTAATTCGTGGAGCAGATAAAATCGTAAAACTATGTAAAGAAAAAATATCCCCTAATGAAAACGAAGTTACTAAAAACGGAAACTGTTCATGGATGGAGGTAGAGTGTTTAGGTGCCTGTGTGAGCGCTCCAATGATACAAATAAATGATGACTATTACGAAGATTTAGATGAAAAAAGTACTAAACAAATTTTGGAGTCGCTTATTCAAGATAAGCCTTTAAAACCTGGTTCTTACAGGGGACGCACTAATACTTCTCCTGAAAAAAAAGGATCTGTTAATGGAGAAAAATATGCTTAAAAAAGAGGATAAAATTTTTAAAAATCTTTACAATGAATTCGGTTGGGAAATTGAAAAAGCTGTTCAAAGAGATGACTGGAAAGATACAAAAAATTTAATTTCAAAAGGAAGAGAATGGATAATTAATGAGGTAAAAGCTTCAGAGCTTAGAGGTAGAGGAGGAGCTGGTTTTTCAACGGGTCTTAAATGGTCTTTTGCACCAAAGGAGGTTGGTTCTAGACCTCATTATTTAGTAATTAATGCAGATGAGTCGGAACCTGGTACTTGTAAAGATAGAGACATATTGAGGTATGAACCACAAAAATTAATTGAAGGATGTCTCATAGCTGGTTACGCGGTAAACGCTCATATTTGCTACATCTATATAAGAGGTGAATACTTTAATGAAGGTAAAAGATTACAAAAAGCAATCGATCAAGCATATGAAAAAAACTACTTAGGAAAAAATGCGTGTGCGTCTGGATGGGATTTTGACATTCATATTCATTATGGAGCAGGTGCATATATATGTGGGGAGGAGACAGCTTTATTAGAGAGTATAGAAGGAAACAAAGGACAGCCTAGGCTAAAACCACCATTCCCCGCTCTAGTAGGTTTATACGGTTGCCCCACAATAGTTAATAACGTGGAAACGATTGCCGTAGTTCCTACAATACTTAGAAGAGGCGGTAAATGGTTTGCTTCAATTGGCAAACCAAAAAATACTGGAACAAAAATATTCTGTATATCAGGTAATGTAAATTCACCCTGCAATGTAGAAGAGGAGATGGGTATACCTCTTAAAGAATTAATTGAAAAACATGCTGGAGGTGTAATCGGAGGCTGGGACAATTTACAAGCTGTTATTCCTGGTGGTTCATCAATGCCGTTATTATCAAAAAAAATCTGCGATACAATTACAATGGATTTTGACTCTTTGATTGATAATCAAAGCGGATTAGGTACTGCCGGTGTTGTTGTTATAAATAAAAATCAAGATATCGTATCTTGTATGGCAAGGATAGCGAGATTTTATAAACATGAGAGCTGTGGTCAATGTACCCCTTGTAGAGAGGGAGCTGGATGGATGTGGAGAATACTCGACAGAGTAGAAAAAAGAAAAGCTACTTTTAGCGACATAGATTTATTATCTGATGTTACGAAGCAAATAGAAGGTCATACTATATGTGCCTTTGGGGAGGGATCAGCGTGGCCAGTTCAAGGCTTATTAAGACATTTTAGAAAAGAACTTGAAAGCCGTTGTAGGGAGGAGCCTCTTATTAAAAAGAAAACAAACAATCCTTATTTAGTTGACCAACATCTTTTGGAGAATAAGAATGCCTAAAATAACAATTAATGGTAAGGAAATTGAATTTGAAAAAGGTATGACTGTGCTACAAGCTTGTGAACTTGCTGATGCAGAAATACCAAGATTTTGCTATCACGAAAAATTATCCATAGCTGGAAACTGCAGAATGTGCTTAGTCGAATTGGAGAAATCAGCAAAGCCAATTGCATCATGCGCAATGCCAGCATCCGAAGGAATGAATATTAAAACAAATACACCTCTTGTTGAAAAGGCTAGAAAAGGTGTCATGGAATTCTTATTAGCCAACCACCCTTTAGATTGCCCAGTGTGTGATCAGGGAGGAGAATGTGATCTTCAAGATCAGTCTATGTATTATGGGGTGGATAAATCTAGGTTTGTAGAAAACAAAAGACAAGTGAAAGAAAAATATATGGGTCCATTAATTAAGACTCAAATGACTAGATGTATTCATTGTACAAGATGTGTAAGATTCGCAACCGAAGTTGCTGGAGTACCTGAAATAGGAGCTATTGGCAGAGGTGAAAATATGGAGATTACGACTTACTTAGAGCAAGCAATGGACTCTGAACTTTCGGCTAATGTAATTGATTTGTGTCCTGTTGGAGCTCTCACTTCAAAACCTTATGCTTTTGAAGCTCGTCCTTGGGAATTAAAAAAGACTGAGAGTATCGATGTGATGGATGCTGTAGGTTCGAACATTAGAGTTGATACATATAATTGGGAAGTAAAAAGAATACTGCCAAGACTTAATAATGACATCAATGAGGAATGGATTTCAGATAAAACAAGGTACTCATGTGACGGTTTATTAAAACAAAGGTTAGATGTTCCTTATATTAAAAAAGATAATAAGCTTCAAAAATCAACTTGGGAAGAGGCTATTACAATTTTAGTGGAAAAAATTAAATCGTTAAACCCAAATCAAATAGGCGGTCATATTGGTGATATGGTTAATATGGAAAATGCACTAGGTTTTAAAAAATTTTTTTCTATTTTAAAAAGTAGTAACTTAGAATTTAGGGAGAAAAAATTTTATATAAATTCTTCTGATAAAAGTAATTATTTATTCAATTCATCAATAAAAGGTATAGAAAACTCTGATTTGATTCTTCTTATTGGAGCTAACCCAAGATATGAAGCAACTATGTTAAATGCAAGAATTAGAAAAGCATTCGTTCATAAACGAGTTCCAATATTTTCCATAGGAGATCCTGGAGAGCTTACATATGAATATAAAATCATAGGAAAAAAAACTGATGATATACGTAAAATTTTAAATAGTGAGGTTGAATTTTCAAAAAAATTATCTGCATCAAAAAAACCAATAGTGATTATAGGAGAGTCAGCATTGGAACTTAAAAGTGGTAAATATATTGTCAATGAATTAAAAAATTTTTTAAAAAAAAACAATTTTATAAATAAAGATTGGAATGCATTTAATTTTTTACCTCAAAACGCTTCGACAGTTGGTTTAATAGATTTAAAAATCTTACCAAAAGACGACGAAGAAAAAAATTCCTTTTTTGAAAAATTAAATAATAATCAATTTAAATTATTATACTTGTTAGGATCTGATAATTTAGAGGTCAATAAAAATAATGAATTTATTGTATATCAAGGAAGTCATGGTGATAGAGGCGCAGAAATAGCTGATATTGTTTTACCTAGTGCTGCATTTACTGAACAAAACGGACTTTATGAGAATTTAGAGGGAAGAGTTCAAGAATGTAAAAAAGCCTCTTATCCGATTGGAGAAGCATTAGAAGATTGGAAGATATTCAATTTAATCCTAAAAAAATTAGAAAAAAAAAACAACTTATTCAATTTTGATTTGTTAAGAAAAGAGGTTTTAAATGTAATTCCTAATTTTTCAAATCTTAATGATTTACCAAATTTTAAAGATATTGAAATTACGCATACTTCTTCAGATTTTTTTAGCGAGGAGGTCAATATTAAAAAATTAGATTATTTTTATACAAATTCTATCTCTCGAGCTTCAAAGACAATGAGCGAATGTCGTCAAATTAAACAAAATTCTAGGAAGACAGGCACAGATAATTTATGATCGAATATCTTCAAATTTTAGGTCAGGAAGTTTACAAAATTATTTTTTTACTTATACCAATTCTGGTCTCTGTAGCCATGATAGTCTGGCTGGATAGAAGAGTATGGGGACTAGTGCAAAAAAGAAGAGGACCAAACGTTGTTGGTCCTTTTGGTCTTTTACAGACCCTAGCTGATGCTCTAAAATATGTTTTTAAGGAAGTTATTATTCCAGCTAGTGCCAACAAAGTAGTATTTGTTCTTGCTCCAATTGTGACAATGACACTAGCTTTAGTCGCTTGGGCAGTAATCCCTATGAGTGAAAATTTAATTCTATCAGACATTAATGTTGGCATTTTATATCTATTTGCAGTCTCTTCATTAGGTGTGTATGGAATAATAATGGGGGGATGGGCCTCTAATTCGAAATACCCATTCCTAGGCGCTATAAGATCAGCTGCTCAAATGGTTTCATATGAGGTTTCTATTGGAATTATAATAATCAATGTACTTTTATGTGTAGGTTCTTTGAATCTAAAAGAGATTGTCTTAGCACAAAAAGAGTTGTGGTATGTGATACCACTGTTTCCAATGTTTGTAATTTTTTTCATATCTGCTTTAGCTGAAACTAATAGACCACCTTTTGATTTACCAGAAGCAGAAGCAGAATTAGTTGCTGGATACCAAACTGAATATTCAGGTATGATGTATGCAATGTTTTGGCTTGGTGAATATGCTAACATTCTTTTAATGTGTGCTATGGGCTCAATACTTTTTCTTGGGGGCTGGTTACCAATAATGGATATTTACCCTTTAAATTTAATTCCTGCACCAATTTGGATGATCACAAAAATTTTATTCTTATTTTTATTATTTGCTTTGATAAAAGCTATTGTTCCAAGATATAGATATGACCAACTAATGAGATTAGGTTGGAAAGTATTTTTGCCGTTCTCTTTAATATATCTTGTTTTAACAGCTAGCTTCTTATTTTATTTTGACAAACTGCCAAAAGGAAATTTTTAATGAGTTTAATAAGAATATTAAAAACAATTTTTTTGATAGAATTTATTTCTGGATTATATATGGCCGTAAAAGAGCTATTTAGAAAGTCAAAAACTATTAATTATCCATTTGAAAAAGGGTCTATAAGTCCTCGAATGAGAGGAGAGCATGCATTAAGAAGATATCCTAATGGTGAGGAAAGATGTATAGCTTGTAAATTATGTGAAGCAGTTTGTCCTGCACAAGCAATTACTATTGAGTCAACTGAAAGGTCAGACGGTAGTAGGAAAACTACAAGATACGACATTGATATGTTGAAATGTATATACTGTGGGCTATGCCAAGAGTCGTGCCCGGTTGATGCTATCGTTCAAGGGCCAAACTTTGAGTTTGCTACTGAGACTAGAGAGGAGCTTTATTACAATAAAGAAAAACTATTAGACAACGGTGACAGATGGGAAACAGTTTTAGCCAAAAATATAAAACTTGATAAACCTTATAGATAAATGATTGTTCACTCAATTTTTTTTTATTTTTTTTCCATAATAGCAATTTTTTCTTCTTTGATGGTAATAACATCAAGAAGCACAATTAATTCAGTTTTCTTCTTGATACTAGATTTTATTTCAGTTGGTTGTTTATTTATAATGGTCGGAGCAGAATTTCTAGGAATGATCCTTTTAATTGTTTATGTGGGCGCTGTTGCAGTCTTATTTTTATTTGTAGTAATGATGCTTAACGTTGCAGAACAAAAACAATCCTGGTTTATAGGTAAAAAATCTACACATATCCCAACAGGATTAATTGTAAGTGTTTTAATTTTATTAGAATTATTAGTTGTTGTAGGTGGATGGAAATATAAAGAGAATGTAATGTCCAGTAGTTCATTAGTACTTTCAGATATTCCAAATACACACCAGTTGGGTTTAGTTATGTACACTGACTACATACTTTATTTTCAATTAGCAGGTATAGTTCTTCTTTTGGCCATGATCGGTGCAATTCTTCTTACGTTTAGGGAAAGAATTGGAGTAAAAAAACAGAGCTATTTTAATCAAATTTCAAGAAATCCTGCATCAGCTGTTGAGCTTAAAGATATAAAATCCAATGAGGGAGTAAAGATAGATGATTGAAATCGGTTTGGGTCATTATTTATCTTTAGGAGCCATTATTTTTTTTCTAGGAATAATCGGAATTTTCTTAAATAGAAAAAATGTAATAGTTATTTTAATGTCCATTGAATTGATATTATTAGCAGTCAATATTAATTTAATATCTTTTTCAATATTTTCTGGTGATATTTTGGGTCAAATTTTTACTATGCTAATACTAACAGTAGCAGCAGCCGAGGCGGCTATTGGTCTTGCTATAATAGTCGTCTACTACAGAAACAGAGGTTCTATTAGGGTAGAGGATATCCACGGCATGAAAGGATAAATGGAATACGCTATATTATTTTTACCTTTGATTGGATCACTATTAGGTTATTTAGGTAGATCGGTTACAAAATATTTTTCAGAAATAACCACTAGTTTATTCGTAAGTATATCAGCAATTTTATCAATTTTTGTTTTCTGGAAGGGGATACAAAATAATATTTACGGAAATTATAAAATTTTTGAGTGGATTACTTCTGGTGATTTTACAGCTAATTGGTCTATTAATATCGATCCATTAAGTTCAGTGATGCTAGTTGTAGTCACCTTTGTTTCAGCCTTAGTGCACATTTATTCTATAGGATATATGAGCCACGATCCTCATAAACCAAGATTCATGTCTTATTTATCGCTTTTTACTTTTTCAATGTTGGCCTTAGTTGTATCAGACAATTTTTTACAATTATTTTTTGGTTGGGAAGGCGTAGGATTATGTTCATATTTATTAATAGGCTTTTGGTACAAAAAAGAAACTGCAAATAATGCAGCAATAAAGGCTTTTATAGTAAATAGAGTTGGAGATTTTGGACTTGCAATTGCAATATTTTTAATATTTTTCTTTTTCGGTACAATTAATTTTAATGAAACTTTTCAAGCTACGAGTCAATTTGCAGAAAAAAAACTAGTTTTTTTTGGATTTGAACTTAATTTAATTACTTTAATTTGCATTTTTTTATTCATTGGTGCGATGGGTAAATCTGCACAATTTTTACTTCACACATGGTTACCAGATGCAATGGAAGGTCCTACACCTGTTTCCGCATTAATTCATGCTGCAACAATGGTTACAGCAGGAGTTTTTTTAGTTGTTAGATGCTCACCTATGTTTGAGTATTCACAAGTTGCTCTAAATCTGGTTACAATCATCGGAATGATAACAGCAGTATTTGCTGCATCAGTTGCATTAGTCCAAAATGATATTAAAAAAATAGTTGCATACTCAACTTGTAGTCAACTAGGCTATATGTTTTTTGCTACAGGCATTGGAGCTTATCATGTAGCAATGTTTCATTTGTTTACCCATGCATTTTTTAAGGCATTGTTATTTTTAGGCGCAGGCTCTGTAATTCATGCATTTAATAATGAGCAAGATATTAGAAACATGGGTGGAGTAAGAAAAAAACTCCCTTTCACATATATTTTGATGCTAATTGGAACTTTGGCTTTGACAGGTTTTCCATTTCTTTCAGGTTTTTATTCAAAAGACGCGATTATTGAATTTGCATTTCTAAAAGATTCTTATTTAGGAAATTATGCAGCAACAATTGGAATTATCACAGCATTTCTGACATCAATATACTCCTGGAGATTATTTTTTAAAACATTTCACGGTCCTTACAACAATAAAAAGATATCTATTAGTCAAACGCATGAATCTCCATTGATAATGTTAATTCCACTTATACTTTTATCAATTGGAGCGATATTTACAGGATATTTTTTTAAAAGCACCTTTATTGGGCATCAAAGCAATGATTTTTGGCAATCATCAATCTTTTTTTTAAATGAGATTAACCATGAAACAATTCCTCTATGGTTTTTGTTAATCACACCTATTCTAGTAACAATAACTATTCCTTTTACTTTTTATTTATTTATTAAAAACACAAAAGTTCTTGAAGATTTTAAAAATACTAATGCCCCATTATATAATTTTCTTTTAAACAAATGGTATATCGACGAACTGTATGAAAAAATATTTGTAAATCCAGCGAAAAAAATTGGATCTTTTTTTTGGAAGAGAGGTGACATAGGTATAATTGATAAATTCGGTCCTGACGGTATTTCAAAATTAGTAAAAATAATTTCTAATAAAACAGGTAAACTTCAAACTGGGTTTATTTATGATTATGCTTTCGTTATGCTTTTGGGTTTATCAATACTTCTAACCTATCTAATTTTAAAATAAAATGAATTTTCCAATATTATCAACTTTAATTTTTTTACCATTAATTAGCTCTATATTTATTTTTTTATTTAAAGAAAAATCTAATAACTACAGTGCGGTTTATATTTCTTTATTTGCAAGTGTTGCTACTTTTATTCTTTCCATTTTTTTATGGTACTCGTTAGACATTACGACTTCTGAATTTCAATTTGTAGAAGAAAAATCTTGGATAAACGATTTTATAAAATTTAAATTAGGAGTTGATGGAATCTCAATATTATTCATTGTATTGACTACTTTCATTACTCCAATTTGTATAATTTCATGTATTAATAGTGTCAAAACTAGAGTCAAAGAATTCTTAATTGCAATTTTAATCTTAGAAACTTTTATGATTGGAGTATTTTGCTCTCTAGATTTAGTAATTTTTTATCTTTTTTTTGAAGCTGGATTAATTCCTATGTTTTTAATCATTGGTGTATGGGGTGGGCCTAGAAGAGTATATTCGGCGTTTAAATTTTTTTTATTCACTCTTTTAGGATCTGTTTTAATGTTAGTAGCCATAATTGTTATTTATTGGATAACTGGAACAACTGACATAACACAGATTTATGAAATTAAGATTCCAAAAGAGTATCAAAATTTGCTTTGGTTGGCGTTTCTTAGCTCTTTTGCTGTAAAAATGCCAATGTGGCCTGTTCATACATGGTTACCTGATGCGCACGTGGAAGCACCAACAGCTGGTTCAGTTATTCTTGCAGCTATTTTATTAAAAATGGCTGGATACGGTTTTTTAAGATTTTCGATTCCAATGTTTCCGATAGCATCTGAATTTTTTACACCTTTTATTTACACCTTAAGTATAATTGCAATAATTTACACTTCATTAGTTGCATTAATGCAAGATGATATGAAAAAATTGATTGCTTATTCATCAGTAGCCCATATGGGATATGTGACATTAGGCATTTTTACTTTTACAAAACAGGGAATAGAGGGAAGCATCTACCAAATGATTAGTCATGGACTTATCTCAGCAGCTCTATTTTTATGTGTTGGAGTAGTCTACGATAGACTACATTCAAGATTAATAAGTAGCTATGGCGGATTAGTCAATTACTTGCCAAAATATTCTTTTTTATTTTTGATATTTGCTCTAGCAGCACTTGGTCTTCCAGGAACATCGGGATTTTTAGGTGAGTTTCTTGTTTTAACCGGGGCTTTTCAAACAAGTTATTTAGCTGCAATGTTAGCAACGTTCGGGGTGGTTTTAGGAGCTGCATACATGTTATGGCTTACTAAAAGAGTAATTTTTGGAACAACCAATAATTCTGAGATAAAAAATTTAAATGATGTTAACAAATCAGAAATTTTTATGTTAGCAACTTTGGCTTTCTTTGTAATCTTTTTCGGGTTTTACCCATTACCACTAATGGATACTTTTAATGTTTCAGTCAACAGTTTGATTAACAATTATCAAATAGCTCTTAACTCAAATTAAATATGATAAGTAACTTAAATATAATGTTTCCTGAGATTTTTTTGTCTCTTTCAATTTTTTCAATATTAATGTTAGGAGTTTTTATAAAAAAAAGTTTCAACATTATATTTAATCTTACCTCTTTAATTATTATTGTTACGATAGCAATTATCTTGAGTAATCCTAATGTTGAGGAAAAAATTTTTCTTAATAGTTTTATTAGAGATGCATTTTCAAATTATTTTAAAATCTTGATACTAATTTCATCTTTCTTTGTACTTAATTCCTCAAAAAATTTTATTATTGATAATCAACTAGATAAATTTGAATACCCGATTATAATTTTATTATCAATTCTTGGTATGTTTTTTATGGTAAGTGCAAATGATTTGATTCTTTTCTACTTAGGATTAGAACTTCAATCATTATCCCTTTATATTTTAGCAACAATAGATAGAGATAATCTTAGGTCAACTGAGTCTGGAATAAAATATTTTGTCTTAAGCGCATTATCTTCTGGACTACTATTGTATGGCTGTTCACTTTTATATGGATTTACTGGGTCAACAAATTTCGAGTTAATTGCTGAACAACTAAACAAAGACAATAAAGGAGCAGTTTTTGCAATGGTTTTTATTTTGGTTGGTTTAGCGTTTAAAGTTTCAGCAGTACCTTTCCATATGTGGACACCAGATGTTTACGAGGGAGCCCCTACATCTATCACGAGTTATTTCGCTGTAGTCCCTAAGGTTGCAGGACTAGCTTTATTTGTAAAATTTATGTTCGTTCCGTTTTCGAATATTTTACTTGAGTGGCAAACTATCATAATTTTTATTTCTATTGCGTCTATGATTCTTGGGGCTGTAGCCGCAATGGTTCAAACAAACTTTAAAAGACTTTTAGCTTATAGTTCAATCGGTCACATTGGTTATGCATTAGCTGGAGTCGCCACAGGAGTGATATCAGGATATCAAAGCACAATAGTATATATATCAATTTATGTAATTATGAATATCGGAGCTTTTTCCTGCCTTTACATGTTAAAAAAAGATGGGAAATATAAAGAAAATATTTCTGATCTTTCTGGAATATCTAAAAGACATCCTATTTTAGCAGTTTCATTATTAATAATCTTATTCTCATTAGCTGGAGTACCACCTCTAGGCGGTTTTTTTGCGAAGTTTTATGTTTTTGTGGCTGTATTGGAACAACAAATGTATGCTTTAGCAATAATTGGATTACTTACAACAGTTATGTCTGCATTTTATTACCTTAAGATAATTAAAACAATTTATTTTGATGATAGCGCTATTACTTTTGAGACACCAAAAAACAAAACAGCTCAAATTTCAATTTTTACAAGTTGTATAATTTTAATAACATTTTTTTTATATCCATCAATATTTAATAATTTCGTTTCTTCTTTATTTATCAGCTAATGAAAATTAAGCTCATAAAGTTTAAAACTGTCAAAAGCACAAATGATATAGCTTTTAAACTAATTAGACAAAATTTTTATGAACCTACTTTAATTACAACCGAAAAACAAATTAGTGGAAGGGGAAGAATAGGAAAGAAGTGGATCTCTAAGAAAGGAAATTTATTTATTACAATATTTTTCAAATTAAAGAGGACAAATCTTAACTTCAAGGAGTTCTCAGTTCTTAATGCCTTTTTTATGAAAAATTTTATATTTAAGAAATTTTCTAAAAAAATAAAAATAAAATGGCCAAATGACCTATTATTTGAAAAACAAAAATTTTGTGGGATCCTACAAGAAGTTATTAAATTTAATGATTTAAGTTATTTGATCGTAGGTATTGGTTTAAATACTAATATAGCACCACGAAACAAAAGCTTTCAATCAACTTGCTTAAAAAATATAATTAATTCTAAAATTAGTAACCCAAAAGTTTTAAAAGATATTACACTCGAATATGAAAAATTTCTTAATCAAACTAAAAAAATGTCTTTCCCTGAGCTAAAAAGAAAATATAAATAACAAAATGAATTATATAATAGGAGACATAGGCAATACTTCAACAAGAATTTGTCTTTTGAATGATAGATCAAAGATTATCAAGTCAATTTATTTAAATACAGAAAAAATATTTATCAAAGGTTACTTTAAAAAAAAGTTAAAAAAACTTTTAAAAAAAAATGTAAAAAGAGAAATTTTATTTTCATGCGTGGTTCCCAAAGCATTCAAAAAAATCAAAAATATCTTCAGAGATAAGAAATTTAAATTTTTTGAAATAAAACAATTCGATATTAAGAAATTAATTAAGATAAATATTAAAAATTTAAGTAAACTAGGATCAGATAGAATTGTGAATTCTATAGAGGGTAAAAAATTTAAAAATTGCTTAATTATTGATTTTGGAACAGCTACCACTTTTGATATTGTAAAAAATGAGAACTATGAAGGAGGTGTTATTGCACCTGGGGTGAAATTATCCATGAAAAATCTTAGTCAAGAAACAGCATTGCTCCCAATGTTCAATCTAAAAAACAAACAAAAAACTTATGGAAAAAATACTAAAGAAGCATTAAATGCTGGATTTATATGGGGTTACGAGGGTTTAATAAATAATATTATTAATAAAATTACTTCAAAATGGAAAATGAATTATAAAATAGTGCTCACAGGTGGATACGCAATTTTTTTCAAAAAGATAATTAAAAAAAAAGTTATTGTGGATCAAGATATTACAATTAAGGGTATTTCGAAAGTTTATAAAAAATTATTATGAGTAAAGAAGAACTAATTTTTTGCCCATTAGGAGGCTCAGGGGAGATTGGCGGAAATATGAACTTATATGCATATGGAAAAGAAGATAACCAAAAGTGGATTATAGTAGATATGGGCGTTTCTTTTGCAGATGACTCAGTGCCAGGAGTAGATTTGATAATGCCTGATGCAGGATTTATTATTGATAAGAAAGAAGATCTTCTTGGAATAGTTTTAACACATGCGCATGAGGATCATATTGGTGCTGTAGTGCACATATGGCCTAATTTAAAATGTAAAATGTATGCAACTCCTTTCACTGCTGCACTTATTAATGAAAAATTTAAGGAAAAGAAAATTGATATTTCATCCTATTTAGAAATAGTACCTTTAAATAGCAAAATAAAACTTGGTGATTTTGAAATAGACTTTGTTACTTTAACCCACTCAATTTTAGAACCAAATGGACTGTGCATTAAAACTCCTCTAGGCACTGTTCTTCATACTGGTGATTGGAAAATAGATCCTAATCCTCTAATAGGTAATCAAATTGATGAAGAGAAATTAAAATTAATTGGCAAGAATGGAGTTTCTGCAATGATATGTGACTCCACAAATATCTTTAGCCCAGGTAGAGCAGGTTCCGAGTTGGATGTTAGAGATAGTTTGTTAAGAATTATGGAGCTTAAAACTAATAGAATTTTAGTTACCTCTTTCGCTTCTAATGTGGCTAGAATGGAAACTATTTTTTATTGTGCAAAAAAAACTGGAAGAAATATCTGCCTGGTAGGAAGATCTATGCAAAGAATCTATAAAGCAGCGAGAAAATGTGGCTACCTTAAGGGTTTGATTGAACCTTTAGAACCAAGAGACGCAAAAAAAATCTCAAAAAACAAGATTTTATACTTAGCTACTGGAAGCCAGGGTGAACCGATGGGTGCTATGAATAGAATAATTAATGGAGTACATCCAGATGTTTATTTAGAAAGCGGAGATTGTGTAATTTTTTCATCAAAAATTATACCAGGAAATGAAAAAAAGCTCTATTTTTTGCAAAACTTAATTGTAAAAAACAAGATGGAGATGATAAGTGAGGAGAATGCATTTGTTCATGTGTCAGGACATCCTAATAGAGATGACCTGAAAGACATGTATAATTGGGTTAAACCTCAATGTATTATTCCAGTTCATGGAGAACATCGACATATGGCCGAGCACGTGTCGTTTGCAAAAGAAATGCAAGTTCCAAAAACTTTATTAATAGAAAATGGTGACATTATAAAGATTTTGCCAGGCGATAAACCACAAATTGTTGATAGGGCTCCATTTGGAAAAGTATATTTAGATGGTAGTGTAAATGTTGAAACTGACTCTCAATCTATTAAAGATAGAAAGAGTTTATCAATTAACGGTTATTTAGAAATTACATTAATAGTTTCTAATAATGGTAAATTAAAAAAACCAATAATATCTTATAAAGGTATTCCTGAAAAAAATGAGGATGAAACATTTATTTTTGATATGGAAGATGAGATCTTTAATATTTGTAGAACATTTTCCATGGATAATAAAAAGCAACAGCAAAATTTAATAGAGACTATAAAACAAAATTGTAGGAGAATCGTAAGAGAAAAAACTGGAAAAAAACCTTATACAAATATAAATATTGCAAGGATCTAATGGGGATAACAGGTTCTATAATTGTCTATGTTTTAATATGGTGGATAATTTTTTTTTCAGTTTTGCCCATAGGAATTCAATCAAACAAAGAAGCTTTTAAGGAAAAAATTGAGGGAATTGATCCTGGGGCTCCGAAAAATCCAAAAATAGCAAATAAATTTTTAATTACTACTGTAATTAGTACTATAATTTTTTTAGTAATATATTATCTTGTTAAAGTTGATTTATTAAATTTAAGAGAATTTTTGCAATAATGTATCTTTCAAAGTTATTTATACCCATAACAAAAGATCTGCCTACTGAGGCAAAAATAAAGTCACATCAGTTAATGCTCAGAACAGGTATGATTAAGCAATCTTCCGCAGGTATATACTCTTGGCTTCCATTAGGGTTTAAAGTTATGAAAAAAATAGAACAAATTGTTAGAGAGGAACAAAATTCTATTGGCGCTCAAGAAATGTTGATGCCTACAATTCAATCTTCAGAAATTTGGAAAGAAAGCGGAAGGTATGATGATTATGGTGAGGAGATGTTAAGAATTAAAGATCGTCAAGGAAGAGAATTGCTTTATGGACCAACTAATGAGGAGCTGATAACAGACGTTTTTAGATCAAGCATTAAATCCTATAAGTCACTTCCTCAAATTCTTTATCACATACAATGGAAATTCAGGGATGAGATCAGGCCTAGATTTGGAGTAATGCGTTGTAAAGAATTTTACATGAAAGATGCTTACTCATTTGATTTATCTGATGAAGAGGCAAAAAAATCTTATAACAAAATGTTTTATTCTTATTTAAAAACATTCAATAGATTAGGTTTAAAAGCTATTCCGATGTCGGCTGAGACCGGACCGATAGGAGGAGATCTTTCTCATGAGTTTGTCATTTTAGCTGAAACTGGAGAAAGCAAGATTTATGCTGATAAAAATATATTTGATATAAATTTAAAAGATTACAAATTTGACGATTTATCTTTACAGAAAATGAGAGAGGATTTTACAAAAATATATGCAGTCACAGATGAAAAATTTAAAGAAATAGAATTCAATAAAAATGTAAAAAAAGATGATCAAGTGGTTACAAAAGGAATAGAAGTTGGACATATTTTTTATTTTAGTGATAAATATTCTAAACCCATGAATTGTATGATTGACGATAAAGATGGAAAGAAAACTTCAGTTAAGATGGGCTCTTATGGAATCGGCGTTTCTCGATTAGTTGGAGCAACTATTGAGGCAAATTTTAATAATAATATTATGAAATGGCCTAAATCCATTTCTCCCTTTGATGTTGTAATCATACCGAGTATTAGTAAAAATAATAAGGAAAACTTAGAAAAAGCAGAAAAAGTTTATAAAGAGTTAAAAAAACAAAATATTGACGTATTGTTAGATGATGTTGATGAGAATATGTCAAATAAATTTAAAAAACACGACTTAATTGGAGTTCCTTACCAAATAATTATCGGTTCAAAATCTGATGCAGTTAATTTTGAATTTAAGGAATTGAATCTTGAATCTAAAATATTAAGTCTTGATGAAATTAAATCAAAATTAAAAACTTAATACTTTGTTTACAAAATCAGAAAGACTTATTTCATTAAGAAACTTAAGACCAAAAAAAAAAGAGGGTTTTTTAAAAATAATTTCAATATTTTCCTTTTTAGGCATCATGCTTGGTGTTGCAATTTTAATTATTGTTATGTCAGTAATGAATGGTTTTAAACGAGATCTTACTAGTAAGATTTTAGGACTTAATCCCCATATTGTTATCCAACCTAATAGTTTTCAAATAGATGAAACTTTTGTACTTAATCTAAAAAATAATTTTAAGGAGTTTATTTTAAGCAAATCGTATACTGGTGAAGGAATAGTAATTGGCAATGACAACGCCAAAGGAATAATTATAAAAGGTATAGATAAAAATGAAATAAATATAATCAAATTTTTTAATGAATTTTCAATTCAAGGAAATCTTAATGATTTCAATTCAAATTATGTGTTTATCGGCTCTGAACTTGCATTTAATTTGAGCCTAAAAGAAGGTGATGCTTTGAGTTTAATGTCATCATCTTTTATTACGACCCCATTAGGAAGTTTACCTAAACAAGAAAATTTTAAGGTAGCAGGAATATTTAATACAGGCTTTGTAGATTTTGACAGCAACATTGTCTTTCTTAACATTAAGGATGCTTTATCAATATTTGATAAGGAAAATAAAGATCAAAATATTGAAATTTATTTAAAGGATCCACTTAAAGCAAACTTCTACAAAAATAAAATTCAAAAAATGAATCAAAATTATTTTATTTATACGTGGTCCGATTTAAATAAATCTTTGTTTAGCGCACTTAAAGTTGAAAGGAATGTGATGTTTATAATTCTCACATTAATAGTAGTTGTTGCAGCTTTTAACATAATATCTGGATTAACAATTTTAATTAAGAATAAAACTAAAGAAATTGCTATTTTAAAAACATTAGGTTTGAGCAACAGATCAATTAAAAAAACTTTTTTTCTTACAGGATTAACAATCGGTTTTTTGGCAACAACAACTGGAGTCCTCCTTGGAATATTATTTTCAATTAATATCGAAAAAATCAGAGTTTTTCTTTCAACTGTATTTAACCTAGAGATATTTCCTTCTGATATATATTTTCTAGAGACTTTGCCAAGTGAAATAAATTTTAAATCTACTATGATTATTTTTGCTATATCAATATTAATTTCAGCTATAGCTTCTTACATACCTGCAATGAAAATTTCTAAAATGAACACATTTAGAGCTTTAAGATATGAGTAAAGTTTTATTAGAAACTAAAAATTTAAAAAAAAGTTATCTCCACACTAGCGGCCATATAACTTTATTCGAAAATTTTAATTTTAAAATTAAAGAGGGAGAATTAGTTGCTTTGGTAGGCCCATCAGGTTCTGGTAAATCATCTTTACTACATTTACTTGCTTTATTAGATGATCCTACCTTTGGAAAAATAATAATTAATAAAAAGGAAATGAAAGTTTTATCTAATGAACAAAAAGATACAATCAGAAGAGAAAATATATCATTAATATTTCAGGATAATAATTTATTAACAGATTTTACTGCTATTGAAAACGTTATGATGCCTCTTATCATAAGAGGAGAAAAAGATAAAACTATTTTAGAAAAATCCAAAAGAATTTTAAAAGATTTAAAAATTTTGGAGAGATCAAACCATTTTCCAAACGAACTGTCTGGTGGAGAGCAGCAAAGAGTTGCGATAGCTAGAGCTTTAATATCAGAAACAAATTTAATTTTAGCTGATGAACCTACAGGCAATCTAGATTTTAAAACTTCTAGAGAGATATTCTCTCTTTTTTTAAAACTAAAAAAATTGAAAAAATCAATAATTTTTGCAACTCATAATAGAGAACTTGCTAACAGGGCTGATTACAAGTTGTTTATTTCGGATGGTGTTATAAAACGAGTTAATGCTCGAAAGTCTTAAAAATTTTAATAATATTAAAATTCATACTCAATATTCTATCTGCGAAGGTGCAATTAAGATTGACGAGTTAGCAGAATATTGCCAAAAAAATAAAGTTAAAAATTTGGGCTTAGCTGACAGCTTTAACCTATGTGGAGCATTAGAATTTTCTGAAAAATTATCTAAAGTGGGCACCCAACCCATTATCGGAACTCAATTAAATCTTAGAGAAAACAATATTATAGGAAAGATTACTTTATTTGCTAAAACGGAAGATGGGTATAAAAATTTAACTAAATTATCCTCTTTAAGTTATTTAAAAAGCAAAGAAATAAAAGAACCGTCTTGTGAATTAAAAGACTTAATTAATAATAACCAAGACCTTATTTTGTTAACAGGGAACTATAGAGATTTTTTCGGGAAATTATTTAAATCAAATAAATTAAAAAATTTTGAAAAAACTATATCATTATTAAAAAAGTCTTTTCAAGACAGGCTATATTTTGAAATTCAACGCCATAATGAAAAAGAAGAAAAAAATTTTGAAAATTATATTTTAAATAATTCAAAAGTTTTTAACATTCCTCTAATAGCAACGCAGGAAGTTTTTTATATAAATCAAGAAATGTACGAAGCCCATGATGCTTTGAGGTGTATAGGAGAAAAAAGTTTTGTTGATGACAAAAATAGATTTAAATTGAGCAATCAACACTATTTTAAGACAGATATGGATTTAAGAAATCTTTACTCTGATATACCAGAGGCGCTTGAAAATAATTATAATTTTCATTTAAGATTTAATTTTAAACCAAAAAAATCAAAACCTATCTTACCTTCTATTGCTAATTCACATAGTGATACTCCTGAAGATGAACTTTTGAGACAAGCTAAAAATGGATTAGAAAATAGAATTAAAAATTTTATCTTTAAAAAAAATAAAGACAAAAAAGATGGAGAAATAAAAAAGATATACGAAGATAGATTAAGACACGAAATAAATATTATAAATTCTATGAATTATTCAAGCTATTTTTTAATTGTATCTGATTATATAAAATGGGCAAAAAAAAATTCGATACCAGTTGGACCCGGTAGAGGTTCTGGAGCTGGATCATTAGTTGCCTACTGCCTTGATATTACAGATCTTGATCCAATTGAATATGATCTAATTTTTGAGAGGTTTCTAAATCCTGATAGAATCTCAATGCCAGACTTTGATATTGATTTTTGTGAGGAAAAAAGGGATCGAGTTTTTGAATATTTAAAAACTAAATACAAAGATGGTGTAGCACATATAATAACTTTTGGAAAACTTAAAGCCAGAATGGCACTTAGAGACGTAGGTAGAGTTTTAGGTTTATCTTATGGCCATGTCGACAGACTTTGTAAAATGGTTCCATTCGATCCATCAAGACCTTTAACCCTTCAAGAGTCAATTGATAGAGAACCAAGATTTAAAGATGAGATTAAAAACAATCCAAAAGTAAAGAAACTTTTAGAACTATCTTTAAAATTAGAGGGATTAAACAGAAATATGGCAACCCACGCGGCCGGGGTTGTTATAGCAGGAGATAAATTATCTGAACAGTTCCCACTTTATGTAGATCATAGTTCTAATCTTATTTTACCATCTACCCAATATGATATGTACTCTTCAGAGAACGCCGGTTTAGTAAAATTTGATTTATTGGGTTTAAAAACATTAACTGTAATTGACAAAACTTTAAAAACATTAAGAAAAAAAAATAAAAATTTAGATATAACTAAAATCAATCAAGATGACGAAAATGTTTTCAAACTTCTTTCTACAGGGGAGACTACTGGATTGTTTCAATTAGAGAGCGCAGGTATGAGAGAAGCTATAAAACAAATGAAACCAAACAGATTTGATGATATTATAGCTTTAGTAGCATTGTATAGACCTGGGCCAATGAGCAACATTCCAATTTACAACGATTGTAAAAATAGAGTTAAAGAGCCAGATTATATCCACCCAACTTTGAAAAATATATTAAAACCAACTTATGGAATAATAATTTATCAAGAACAAGTAATGCAAATAGCACAAACATTAGCAGGATTTACAGCAGGCGAAGCGGATATATTAAGACGTGCAATGGGTAAAAAAAAGAAGGCAGAATTAGACAAACAAAAAGAAAGATTTATTAATGGTGCTATTAAAAATGGAATAGCTAAAGATGTTGCAAATTTTGTTTTTACAAAAATTGAGCCTTTTGCTCAATATGGTTTCAATAAAAGTCACGCAGCAGCATATGCTTTAATTGCTTATCAAACTGCTTATTTAAAAACATATCATAAAGAAGATTTTATTGCCGCAACTATGACTACCGAACTTACAAATACATCAAAACTAAGAGAATTTGTTGAAGAATTAAAAAGATTAAAAGTTGAAATAATTCGACCATCTATAAATAAGTGTTTTGCTGAATTTAAAGCTAAAGATGGGGTAATTTTTTATGGTCTTGGAGCAATAAAGAATGTCGGTTACGAGGCAGTATCTAATATAGTTAAAGAAAGAGAAACTAACGGAAAATTTAAATCATTATCAGATTTTATATCAAGAGTGGATATAAAAGACGTAAATAAATTACAACTAGAGGGTTTAACAAAGGCTGGAGCTTTTGATGAGTTTACAAATGATAGAAATAAAATATTTCAATCTATACCAAAAATAATTCAACAAATTAAAAATATAAATACTGATAAAGAAAATAATCAAACAAGCTTGTTTGAAAATAATATTGAAAAAGAAGATATTTTTGATTTTTTACCCTCTTCTCCCTGGAAGCAAAAAGAGCTTTTATCTGAGGAATTTAAGTCTTTGGGTTTTTATATTTCAAATCATCCATTAAATGAGTATGAGGAAATCTTCAAACACTTAAAGATAAATTCTTATAATCAATTTTACCAGGCAGAAGCCTATGATGGTTTAGTAGCGGGTACGATTATGTCAATTCAAGAGAAAAAAAGTGCAAAAGGAACGCCTTATGCTATTGTAAAGTTTAGTGACCAAGAGGGTGAATTTGAACTCTTTTTGTTTGCAGAAATATTAGTTCTAAATAGAGATAAGTTAAAAGAATCAGAGTCATTTGTTATGACATTGCAAAAAGACAAAACACCAGATGAGAATGCAAAGAAAAGAGTAAATATAAGAAAAATTGTAAGCTTAGATGCAATGATCAGCAAGCCTTATTCAGAGGTAACAATTGAGTTGA
>MDSZ01160278.1_pt1 | contig 23370 bp, 22 predicted proteins | sample 811201 | NCBI WGS metagenome assembly MDSZ01 (sample SAMN05326647, study PRJNA326480) | marine metagenome | isolation source: seawater | place: Indian Ocean: North | collected 2010
ATCCTGATGTTGGCAATAATAATCCACTTAATAAATCTGCAAAAGTTGATTTACCAGAACCAGACGACCCAAATACTCCAATTATTTCATGTTTTTTAATTTGAATATTTAAATTATCAAAAATTTTATTTTCTTTGCTTCCTCCATAGCTAAAATGAATATTATTAAAACTAATATTATCTTTAAATTGATACCCTAAATACTTTTCTCTATTTTTTGATAAGTCGTTATAATGTGTTTCACTTAAAATGTTTTCATTTATAATTGTACTTAATGCAGGTAGTCCAAATCTTAGTTGCTGAAAAGATCCAAGCACTCTACTGGCACTTGGAATAAATCTAACACTTGCTAATCCAAAAACAGCTATGATTTCTATTATTTCCTCATTAGGAACTTCCTTTATTTTTAAAAAAAAAACTAAGAATAGTAAAAAAAAAACTACTATAAATTCAAAAATTAATCTGGGTAATTGTTGAAATGTACCATACAAAGTAGAAAGTCTTGAAAATTCAAATTCATTTGCTCTAAATTTCTCTCTAAAAAAATTTTCTTTATGATATATCATAATATCTTTTATACCTGTTAATCCATCCAGACTGAGTTTTAAAGATTTATTATTTAGCTCCTGACGAAGACTTCCCCAGTTTAAAAATTTTTTTTTAACAGCTAAAGAATAAATTATTATTAAAAAAACAAAAGTTGCTCCAGCGAATAAGGATATACTTCCCTCATATATAAATAAGAAAATTATAATTCCAAATATTACGATTATTTCTATTATTAATACAAAAACTGGCGCGATAAATGATGAACAAAGTAATTTAATCTCTGAGATTAAATTTCTTATCATGACTGAGGTTTTTTTCTTAGTATGAAACTCGTAATTTTTAAACAAATAATCACTAAATAGTCTCGATGTTAGTTTTGCACTTAAAGAGTTAACAAACTTATTTTTAAAAAAATAAAAAAAAAATAAATATAAAAATTTTAATAAATGTATTAATACAAAAAAAAATATTACAAGATAAATTATATCAAATGACTGAAAAAAATTTATTTTATTTAAAAAATCAAAATTTTGTTCAGGAGATAAAAATTTTCTTATTAGTGGTAATACAGCTACAATTGAAAGCACCTCTAGCCCCATAGCTATAATGGTCATTAAAAATATTATGATTAATTTAAATTGATCTTGATAATCAAAGATTTTTATAAGCTTTATTAAATTATTAATCATTTTATCTTTTTGTTAAAACTTTATTAATTATTTTTACTATTTTCATTTGATCGTATTTTTTCAAATCATAATACAGAGGTAAAGTAATTGCTTCTTTATAATATTTTTCAGAATTTTTAAAATTATGTTTATTAAAATTATATTGTTTGTAAAATGAGTGACGATATATTGGTTTATAATGCAAATTGGTATTAATTCTATTTTTTTTTAAACTATTGTAAATTTTCATTCTTATATTTTCATTTACACGAATTACAAATAAATGCATTGAAGACTTGGAAGCTGGAATCAATGATTGAAATTTTATTTTATTTTGATTTAAATATTTTTTGTAAATTTTTGCAATTTTATTTCTCCGATCTACAAATTTCTCTAATCTAGATAGTTGACTGATACCAAGAGTTGCTTCTATGTCATTCATCCTATAATTATAACCAAGCAATTTCTGATCATAAAACCATGGATTATTTTTTTGATAAATTTCTTTCTTTATTCCGTGACTTCTAAGAATTGAAGCCGTATTAAATATTTTTTTTGAGTTTGTAAGTATTGCCCCTCCCTCACCAGTAGTAATAATTTTTACAGGATGAAAGCTATAGACACAAATATCAGAATACTTGCAATTGCCAATTTTCATACCTTTATAAGTTGAACCAACTGCATGAGATGCATCTTCAATAATTTTAAAATTATATTTAATTGCTAGTTGCTTAACTTTTTTTATATCAACAGGATGACCAGATAAATGAACAACTACTACTATTTTTGGTAATTTTTTTTTAGGTGTTAATTTTAATTTTTTTTCTAAGTTTGGAATTGATATGTTAAATGTGTTGTCATCTATGTCAATAAAATCGACCTTAGCACCACAATATAAAGCACAATTTGATGAAGCTGCAAATGAAATTGGCGTTGTCCATAAATAATCATTTTTTTTTAGTCCTAATGAAAGACATGATATATGAAGAGCTGAAGTCGCACTATTCAGTACTAAAGAAAATTTTGCACCTGAATACTTTGAGAGTTTCTTTTCGAATTCTAAAGTTTTTGGACCAGTTGTTAAAAAATTTGATTTTAAAGTCAAATTGACTTTTTTGATATCATTTTGACTTATATTTTGTCTAGCATATGGTATTTTAAGCATCTTCTGCTGTTTTTGAAATAATTCTTTTTAAATCTTTTATAGTGTAAAAATTTGGATTATTTGAACTATTATATGAAAAATTTTTAGAAACTTTTTTATAATTTAATTTTTTTCTACTCATAATAAAAAACCTACCTCGATCATAAACTTGTTCATTGTCATTTTTAGATATTAATTCCTCATATAACTTTTCACCATCTCTTATACCTATTATTTTTATCATCGCTTTTTTATTAATTGCTTTAACTATATCTAAAATTCTATAGCTGGGTGATTTTGGTATAAAAATTTCTCCGCCCTTGGCATTATTAATTACCCATTGAGCAGCTTTAACACTCTCCTCTAAAGTAATACAAAACCTTGTCATTTTAGTGTCTGTTACCTCAAAAATATTAGTTTTATTATTTAAAAAAAATGGGATAACAGAGCCTCTGGACATTGTTACGTTGCCATATCTTAACACAGAAAATTTTTTTTTAAATTTGCCTCTTATATTATTTGCAGCGATGAATAATTTATCAGAGCATAATTTTGTTGCACCATATAAATTTACTGGAGATACAGCTTTGTCAGTTGATAGAGCTATAACCTTTTCTACATTTGTATTAAGTGCACACTCAATAATATTTTGAGCACCTAAAACATTTGTTTTTATATATTCTATAGGATTATATTCGGCTCTTGGGACTTGTTTTAGGGCAGCGGCGTGAAGCACAATGTCTACGTCTTTGAATGCAAACTTGAGTCTTTCTTTATCTCTAATATCGCCCAGAAAAAATCTTATATTTGGATACTTCTTTAATGAATATTTTTTTTCCATTTCAAATTGTTTTAACTCATCTCTGCTTAATACAATAACTCTCTTGTATTTTTTTAGATAAAGCTCAAGAAATTTTTTTCCAAAACTGCCAGTACCTCCAGTAATTAATATTTTTTTTGATTTCATAATTTTTAAGATTAAAAAAAATAATTATATTATTGTTCTTCCACCATCAATAACTATGTTTTGGCCAGTTATATAAGCATTTTTGTCGTCCATTAGAAACTTTAAAGAGGGCAATAAATACTCTTTTTTTCCTAATCTATTCATAGGTATTATCCTCTTGAGCTCTTTGACTAAATTTTTAGGGTTATCATTAAATATTGGACCAGGAGAAATCATATTAACTCTTATTCCATCTTGGGCAAATAAAGCTGCGAAGTATTTTGTCATACCAACTACCCCATGTTTAATGATTGAATAGCTAGCTGGTTTTAAATAATTTTTAAAAGTAGTTTTATAAATTTTTTGATTAGGCGCTATCACTGATAAATCAGAACCTATATTAATAATGCTTCCCTTGTTTTTTTTTTTCATCATATTACCTATTTCATAACAAAGAAATGTTGAAGCAAATAAACTTACATCAAACTCCAAATTCCATTTTTTTTTTTCAATTATAAATTTTCCCATATTGGGGACGGCGTCAATAGCTGCATTATTAATTAAAACATCTATGTTAATTTTTTTCTTTTTAATTATTTTAATCAATTCTTTTAAACTTTTATCTTCTGAAAGATTACATCTTATTAGAATTAAGTTTTTATCTTCTGTTAATGTTTTCAAATTAGAGAAACTTTTATCGACTGCTACAATATTATTATTCTTTAAAAAACTTTTTGTGTAAAAAGATCCTAAAAAACCATTTGCTCCAGTGATTAAAATATTTTTTTTCATAAATGATTAAATTGATTGGCCTCCATCAATTACTATATTTGATCCGACGAGGTTTACATTTTTATTTGAAATAATTAATTCACAAATATTAAAAATTTCTTCTGGTTTTACAAAATTTCCAGAGGGTACATTTTTTCTAATATAATTAAGCACTTTTTTTTTATTTTTCCTAATTTTATTAAACCAGTTATTATTTTTCATCAATATATTTCCTGGAGAAATTATATTAATTGAAATACCTTTTTTTATAAGTTTTTTTGAAATTAATTTTGCATAAAAAATTAAAGCAGATTTTGCTACTGAATACTCAACTGGTGCATCTATCGACTTTAAACCAGCTATAGAAGATATAACAATTATTTTAACTTTTTTTTCATTAAATATTTCTGAATAAGAATTAATTAAGTTTACAAATGAAAAAAAATTTGACTCAAAGCTTTTTTTGAAGTTTTCTAAATTTCCCTTACTCATTTTACTATTTCCAACAGTAAAAATTATTGCGTCAATATTGTTTGTTTTTTTTTTAATCATATTGAGTGTTGAATTCAACGAAACTTCGTTTGTAATATCTACATTATAAATATTTCTGTTATTTGATTTTAATGTGCTTGATAATTGAATTACAGAATAATTTTTAGAAAATTTTTTCGAAAGGAATTTTCCTAAATTTTTAGATGAACCAAAAATTAATATTTTTTTCTTCATAAAAATTTACCTATGAAACTTCTATTTTTTTTTAATTCATATAAATGATTATTGTTTTTAGATCTAGCTGTTTGAAGAATTAAATTTCCTTTATAATTTATTCTCTTAATGTAGTTAAAGAAACTTTTAAAATCAAAATCACCATCTCCAAGTCTCACAGTTTTTCCACGAATTCTTTTATCTTTTATATGTATATTTTTTACATATTTAAAATAAAATTTTTCATCATAAAAATTATATCCCATTCCTGCACTATTACCTGTATCATAATTAATTCCAAATTGCCGGTTTTTAAATTTTTTCATAAATTTTAAAATTTTTTTAGGCTCATAGTCTATTTCAAACAAAATTTGAGATTTTGATTGTAAATATTTATTGAATTTCTTCATTTCTTTTATTAATAAATTTTCTTGTTGAAAATTTTTCAAACTAGATTGATCAACTAAAGGTACAACAAAGAACTTTATTCCCAATTTTTGACCATTTTCAATCAATTTTTTTAAAATATTTAAAACAAATTGATTTTTTGAATTTTTAAAGAAAGGCTTTTGCATAAAAAAATCACAGGTTACAGAATGTATTTTGATTTTTTTTTTTTTTAAAAATTTTTTTAGTTTAAGGATTTGATTATCTGAAAAAATTGGATTTTTTTTATAATTTTCAATGTTTACAGTCCATTCCATTAAATAAAATTTATTTTTTTTTGCAATTAAAATTTCTTTTTTCCAATTTTTATAAGGAAAATATTGTATTCTACCCTTTTTTTCAGATGGCACCAATCTTCCTTGCATGAATCCTATTTTATTTTTTTTTATATTCCTTGCGCTAACCATCCACCATCAATAATAAAATTTTGACCAGTTACATATGAAGATCTATTAGACATCAGATATTCTATGATTCCAAAAATATCTTTCGATGATCCCCATCTTTTCAAAATAGTTCTATCTGATATTTTTTTTCTTCTTTTTTTATTTTTGTAAGATTTCATAGTCATGCCACCGTCTTTAAAAAAACCTGGGGACACGCAATTAACTCTAATTTTATATTTTTTATAATCTATCGCTAAAGCTCTTGTTAAGCCCACTAATCCGCTTTTAGAAGCTACATAACCAGGGTTGTTTTCGAAACCTTGGAATGCATTAATACTTGAAATGTTTATTATTGATTTTATTTTAGATTTTTTTAGTTGTTTTAAAAAAATTGAGGATACAAAATATGGTGCATTTAAATTTGTTTGAATAATTTTCTCAAAATTTTCGATTTTATCTTTTGAGTAAAAAGTTATGGCAGCATTATTTATTATCACATCAAGTCTATTGATTTTTCTTGATATTTCTTTCAAATCTTTAATATCTGATAAGTCACTACTAAAATCATTTTTTGTTTTTCCTGGTGATCTGGATATTGTATAAACTTCATGATTTAATTTAAAATAATTATACAGTTTTTTTCCAATACCTCTGCTCGCGCCTGTTATAAGTATTTTCATAGTTCAATTTAAATTTTTAAATATCATACTATTCAAATTTTAATAGATTAAAAATGTTATTTTTTTTAAAAAATTTAATTATACGTTAATAATTATAAAATTATGAATAATTTAAAATTAAAAGAATTTGATTTAATCCCATACCATAAAAATATTAAATCCTCTCACAAATTAAACAGTTTAAATAAAAATCTGATCAATACTGTCCAAAATAAAATTAAAAGATTAGTAAAAAATAGTAATGCAATACTTATGCATGAATGTAAAAATTTTGAAAATTTTGATGGAAGAGATATTGATAGTTTTTATATTTTTGATGAGAAATTTTTAAATGTTAACCAAAAAGATGTTATTTTACACCAAAGAGATAAAGGTTCATTCAGATTTCTGATTAATAATAAAAAAACGCCTTATTTTATTAATCTGGATGTTGAGGACTTATCAGTATTCTCACCAAAAACAAAAAAATTAAATCAAAAAAATATAAAAGAAGCAATCCAGTGTAATAAAACTGGTCTAAGACATTTTAGTTTAAATGCAATTATATTTTACAAATTAATCAAATATTTTTCAGCTGGTGTGGTTCATTCATATGAGCAACTTTATAAAATTAAAAAGACAATAAGTTCATTAAGCACTAAAAACCTTAATTATATTTTAGAATTAACTTCAAATTTTCTTATCGAGGAAAAAGTTTGGATTGATAAATTAATTAGAATAAATTTTAAAAGCTTTGAATCAAATAATGAAATAAGAAGTTTTTGGAAAAGAAAAAGAATTATCAGACAAAAAAAAAGAAAAGTTTTTGCTGGGAAATTAAAATTAAAAAATTTATTAAAGTCAAAAAAATTTATTTATGCGTTGTTTTTTGGTGCTTCAGCTAAGTGGTCAAAAAAACATAGAGCCTTGCCCGCTATTGCAATTGTAGGAAATGATGGTGCGGGAAAAACAAAATTATGCAAATATATTATAAAAAATTTTAGTAAACTAGATCCGGCTTATATTAATATGAAATCAGATTCACCAATTATTCCTTTAACATTAATAATTACGAAACTTATAAAAAAATTATGTGAAAATAAGTTAATAAAAAAAATGTTTTATTTAAAATTAATCTTATCTTATTTAGGTCAAAGTATTGATATATTCGACAAATATTTAAGATACAAAGTTGGTATGGCTTTTGCTGATTCGGGATATGGAATAACTATTTTTGAGAGATATATCACAGATAAATTAAGAGGAGAATTTCCTAATAAAAAAAATAAAATTTTACCACTAGAGCAGTTCTTTCCTATGCCGGATGGTATTTTTTATATGGATGTAATGCCTAAAATTTCTTTAAAAAGAAAAAAGAAAGATAAACATACTTTGGAAGAAATGAAAAGTAAAAGAAAAAACTACATAAATCTTCTCAAAGAATTTACGGAGATAAAAAAAATTAAATGTAATATTAAATTTAATGAGAGTGTTAAAGAATTGAAAAATTATATATTTAACTTAACCTTAAAGAAAAACAAAAAATTAAAGTCTAGATCAAGAGTGATAAGATGTTTTTGGAAAAAAAATACAAAAAGAGCTTTACATGGTGATCCAAAAAATAGATTTCAAAAAAATAGTTTTGTATAAATAATGCTAACTTACTGCTTAATTCCTGCAAGAAAAGATTCACAAAGGATTAAAAACAAAAATCGTATTATCATTAAAAATGAATACCTAATAAACCATACTATTAATAATGCGCTTAATACTAAACAAATTGATAAAATTTTTGTATCCACAAATGATCCTTATATGAAAAGAATTATAACAAAAAAAGTGGTTATTATTAAAAGACCAGAGAGTATATCTAAAAAATCAAGCAGTACAGAAAGTTGTATAATTCATTTCTTATCTTATATAAATAGGTGTAAAATAAAAAAACCAGATGTAATTATCTTATTACAATGCACATCTCCTCTAAGAAAAAAAAATGATATTTCCAATGCAATTAAAACTTTTAAAGAAAAGAAATTTGACTCTCTTTTCAGTGCGTTCATAGATAAAAGTTTGTTCTGGATAAAAAAAAAAAAAAAATTAATTCCGATTAATTACAAGCCCTCAAATAGAAAGATTGAGCAAAAAATGAAAGAACAAGTTATTGAAAATGGATCGATATATATTTTTAAAACAGATGGTTTTATAAAATCTAAATGCAGACTATTTGGGGAAATAGGTTTTCATTTAATGAAAAAAGAACATTCTTTTCAGATTGATGAAAAAGAAGATATCAAATTAATAAAAAAATTAATTTGATTAGATCAAAATTCATTTTTATCGTTTATAAACTGTTTTTCGTTTAATATTGCATCACAAATAAAATCTAAACCTGGATCTTTATTTCTCTTTAAAATTTTATAAAAATTTTTGTCAATACTTATGTTTGGCCATCTATCCTCTGTCAAGTATACAGATTTTATCAAAGTTGGTTTCCTAAAAAATGCATGGTAAGCATATTTTTTTGCTCTTAAGATTTTATGTTTATTTAAATATTTTTTTTTACTTAAAGGTAATTGATTTAAAATATGATTATATTGTTTATAAGAATTAACATCATAAGCAATTTTCTTATTTTTAATTTGCCCTGGCCCTACTACTATGACTGGAGTGCCAGCAGCACATAATTCAATTCCAATTTTACTAGCATAAATAATAGCAGAGTTACAATTTTCAAAAATAGTATAAGAAGATATTGGATCTTCAGGAGGTATCACAATTATATTTTTGGGCAAATTTTTAAATTTTTTATTGATTTCTTCTGCAATCTTTTGTTTTGCCTTTCTGTCTGATGTAACTTCTGCTGGATGGACTCTTATTACGAGTTGCATATTTGGTGTTTTTTTAAAAAATTTTATTGTATGAAATACCCAATCTAAAATACTATTAAAAAATTGTTTAGGATAATCAATCTGGGCATCCCAAATCACGTTTGTTGCCATACCAATTATTGGTTTATTTTTATCAATATCATACCTTTTAAAAAAAAGATCTTTATCAAATGATGGATTCTCATAATAAAATCTCCAATCATTTTTCCCTGTTTTTCTTGATATTAAATAATCAGAAAGTTTATCTTTTTTTTCTTTTGTTAACCTTAAGTTTTCCCATAAACTGTTTTTTTCTGTTAAATACTCTTTTTGGTATGTATCTCCTCTAAAAAAACAATACGATCTTTTTCTGTACCAAGGAAACCAGGTAACTATCTTGTATTTTTTTTTCTTTGCATATTCATTGATGATGCCTTGGGGTACATAGATACCATGATTCATAATTATCAAGTCATAACTTTTTTTTTCAAAAAAATTATCCAAGGACAATTTACTTAATAATGAAGCTTCAAAATATTTTTTCAATACCTTCTTTCCATTCTCTTCTGAGTCTAAATCTGTTGTTGCGTAATATCTTAACGCTCCAGCATAGGCATGATTGCCAACAGGAATTTTATCAAAAATAAAATTTTTAATTTTTTTAGATTTAATACGTTTACAAATTTTTTTTGCTTTAATTTTATCATTATTTAATAGAAAATTAGATAGTTTATTTATTTTAATGTTAGATTTTTTTAAATAATTGTACCCATCAAAATAACAATTCGAACAAAGACTTTTAGGGCCATTTTTGATTAACTCCTCTTCAGAAATATTTACTGTCGTGCACATAATACATGCCGGAAGTATTCCATCACATAATAAAAATTCAACATCGGCACCTTTAAAATCTAAAGCTATACCAAGTATTGATTCAAAAATTAATTGAGGGTAAAGCCCTCCTGAAGAAGTTGCGATTAAAATTTTCTGGTTTTTAAATTTTTTATTTTTGGATAAATTTTGAATTAAATTTAACTTTTTAATATCAGGTAAATTTGGATTATGATAACCTGTATATTTTTTTATTAAATTTTTTATATTTCTTGTTAAAACTCTCATTACCTTTTAAGAGATATCAATTTTTTTTCTAATTCTTCGAAAATATAGTGACCTAATAAAATATGAGACTCTTGAATTCTTGCAGTTACCCTGCTCTTTATCATCAAACTAATATTTGCTTCTTTAATAGCCTTGCCACCAGTCTTTCCTAAAAAAGCTATACTAAAAATTTTTTTTTTTTTTGCAAACTTTAAAACACTTAATATATTTTTTGATTGACCAGAAGTGCTTATAACTATCAAAATATCTTTAGAACAACCTAGTGCCTCAAGATTTCTAGAAAAAATTTTATTAAAGGAATAATCGTTTCCACAAGCAGTAACTGTAGAAATATCTGTAGCCAAACTTATAGCTGGCAAAGGTTTTCTGTTTATTTCTGGTCTCAACCTGACTAAAAATTCAGCAGCTAAATGTTGAGCGTCTGCTGCAGAACCCCCATTTCCACATAAAAAAATTTTACCACCTTTGCTTATTCTTTTATAAATTTCTTTAATAGCTAGTTTAATTTTATCTTCTATAAAAAATAAAGAATTTTTTGCAGTTATAGAATCCTCTATAGCTTTTTTTAATGAATTGTCATTAGATATATTTCTTTTCATAAAATATTTTCTAACTAAGATTTATATATTTTATATTCAATATTTAAATAAAAATTAATGTTTATAATTTTGTTGTTTGCTGCTTTAAAGTAAGTTACCTCTAATTTTATTGATATAAATTATATAAATGTTAAAAAAAATAATAAAAAATCTTACTCCGCCTTTAATATATAAATTTTTATCCTTTATTTTTAATCAAAATAAATATCAAAATGACAGATTATTTGATGGTGAAGATGAATTATTTAAAAGCTTAATAACAAATACAGATGTATATGGAGAGTATGGATGCGGGAATTCAACAATTTGGGTATCAAAAAATTATAATATTAATATTTACAGTGTTGAAACAGATCTGTTTTGGCAAAAGAAAATATCTAAAACAATAAAAAATAAAAAATGTGAAATTTATCATGCTGATTTAGGAAAAGTTAGAAATTGGGGCATGCCTTTAAATTATGAAAGAGAAAATTTTTTCAATTCTTATACTGATTGGATATGGCAACAAAAATATAAACCAACTGTCGTTTTGATTGATGGAAGATTTAGAGTTTGTTGTTTTCTAACTACATTGATTAACAGTAATTCTGGAACGAAAATTATATTTGATGATTATAATGACAGAGATCACTATCACTATGTGGAAAAATATATAAAACCAACAAAAAAAAACAATAGACAAAGTTTATTCATTGTTCCTGGAAAAGATCAACTTGACATTGATAAAATAAAAAAAAGTATTAATAATTTCAGATACGTTTTTGATTAATTATAATATCAAATTTAATTTATTTTTTGTAATTAAAAAAAAAAGCTTTTTTAAAAATTTGATATTAAATCTTTACCAAACTGTCCACCCACCATCAACTACCAAATTTGTTCCAGTAATATATGAAGAGTTTTTTGAACTTAAATAAAGCACTGATGTTTTAATATCATTAGGATGACCAATTCTATTTAAAGGAATATTTTTTTTTAATTTTGTTATAAATTTTCTGTTTTTTCTAGTTGACGAGTTTGGAAAAGCACCGGGGCTAATGGAATTTACTCTAATGCCATATTTTGCTAAATTTACGGATGCATACTTCGTATATTGTATCAAAGCCGCTTTCATTGAGCCATAATGTGGTGGATTATTATCTCCTTTGAAATTATAATTTTTAGGATTGGGGCTAACAATACCATACATTGATGCAATGTTAATTATTGATGCTGATCCAATATTTGCCGATCCTTTTTTTAAAGACCTTAAGGCACAGCTATTTAAGTGAGCAACTGAAGTTAAACCTAGTTTGAAAGTTTTGCTATACTCATCTTCATTAAAATTTTCAAAATTTGAAGTTTTACAATTGAATGCATTATTTATAATTGTATGAAATTGGATATCATTTTTAAAAAAAAGTTTAACTTTTTTATAATCATTTAAATCGAATATTGCAGGTGAAACTTTATTTTTAAACTTAGTATCTATATTTTTAATAGTGTTATTATATTTTTTTTTACTTCGAGTATTTACAAAAACATGTGCTCCAAAATCAAGCAATACTTCTAACATTGAAAACCCAAGGTAACCTGTTGCACCAGTTAGTAAAATATTTTGATCAGATAAATCAAATAATTCTTTTTTCATCTAAATAGGGTATTATAAGCATTCTTTTAATATTTAAATAAAAATATGAATTAAAATGTCAAAAAAATTTGTCCTAATTCAAGCAAGAACGAATTCTCAAAGATTTTTTGGTAAATGCTTATTAAAAATTAAAAAGCAAGAGTCCATTATATTCCTTTACAACAGACTTAAATCTAAAGAATATGAAACTTATGTATTAACTAGTGACAATGCTCAAGACAATTACTTAGCTGAGTTATTAAAAAAAAATAAGATAAAATTTTTTAGAGGTTCTTTACAAAATGTAAGTAATAGATTCTTACAATTTTCAAAAAAATTAAATCAAAAAGATATTTTAGTAAGATGCACGGCGGACAATCTTATATTAGATAAATTTTTTATCAAAAAACTAATTTATGAATTTCAAAAATCTAAAAAAGATTATCTTAAAATAAATAGAAAAAAATCAAGGTTGCCTTACGGTCTTGCAGCAGAAGTTTTTACCGTAAAATCTTTAAAAAAATATAAAGCAAAAAATAAATTTGATGAAGAGCATGTAACTCCTCCGATAAAGAGAGGAAGAAATATTAAAAATTTAATTATTAAAAGTAACAACGATTTATATAAATATCGATGCACTATTGATACAGTATTTGATTATTTTTATATAAAATATTTGTTTGAAGAACTCAAAAATTCAAAAAAAACAAAATGGTTCGATCTTTGTAAAGACTTGAAAAAAATAAAAAAAGAAACAATTGAAAAAAAAGTAAAAAAAGTTTTTAGTAAATTAATTATTGGCACAGCTCAATTCATGGGAGACTATGGAATTAATAATAAAAACATAATCAATAAAGAGGAAAATATAAAAAAAATTTTAGATTTTGCTTATAAAAATAATATTAATTTTCTAGATACAGCCCAAGCGTATTACCCGGCTGAAAAAAAAATCGGTAAATTTATAAAAAGAAATAGGGTAAAATTTAAAATAATAAGTAAATTTAATTTAAGTAATATACATAATTTACGTTCTAGTTTAAAAAAACTAAATCAAAAAAAAATTTTTGGAATGCTGATTCATGATCCATCGAAGGTTCATGAAAACAATTTAGAGATTATCAAAAAGCAATTTATTAATAACAAACCAAACTTTAATTTTTTTGGTGCATCAATGAATTCTCCTAATGAATATAAGATTTTAAAAAAATTAAAATTATGTAAAATTTTCCAAATCCCATATAATTTAATAGATAATCGTTGGGAAAATATTTTAAATAAAGAGTCCATGATACATGTACGAAGTGTTTTTCTACAGGGGTTGCTAATATCTAATCAAAATAATTGTCCAAAAAATTTATTAGATGAATTTAATGTTATTAAAAAAAAATTAAATTTTCTTGTAAAAAAATTTAGTAGATATGATACAAAAGATTTATTATTTAACTTTGTAAAATCAAACAAAAAAGTAGATAAAATCATTATAGGTTTTGATAATTTGCAACAAATTGAACAAATACTATTTTACATGTTAAGAGAAGATTTTAATTATAAAGAAATCAATTTTATGAAAAGAAAAATTGGAAATGTTTCGCTTAATTTTAAATGCCCAACTAATTGGAAAAATTAAAATTTCTAAGTATTTATTTTTGCAACACTTATATAATATTTTCAAAAACATTTAAAATATGAATAATACTTTTTACAGAGCTGATATAGATGGTTTACGAGCTATAGCAATCTTAGGTGTCGTTTTTTTTCATTTTAATATTTATCCTTTTGAAGGTGGTTATTTAGGTGTTGATGTCTTTTTAGTTATAAGTGGCTATTTAATTACGTCATTTATTTTACCAAAATTAAAAAATAACAATTTTAACTTTTTTGAATTTTTTTTAAGACGAATAAAAAGACTATTACCAACTTATTATATAACATTATTATTATCCTTTATTCTTGCTTACTTAGTCTTTGAACCAGATATATTTACTAAATTTGCTAGAAGTTCAATTAGCTCAATGTTTTTTATCTCAAATTTCTTCTTTTGGAAAAATTCAGGTTATTGGGATGAGTCAAACACAAATCCGCTTCTTCATACTTGGACTTTAAGTTTGGAATGGCAATTTTATTTTTTTATTTCAATATTTTTTTATATTGTATGGAAATTTTTTAAAAATTATTTAAAAATATTACTTATAATTATATTTGTTTTATCTTTAGTACTTTCTATTTTATTTATTGGAAGAAATGTAAGTTTTTTTTTATTTCCTTTTAGATTATTTGAATTTTCAATTGGGTCGTTTGTTTTTTTGACGGAAAAGAAAATTAAGTTATTTGAAAATAATAAAAATATTTTTTCCTTTTTTGGTTTATTTTTAATAATATTTAGCTTTATCAATTTTAATTCAACAAGTAATGTCCCAGGTTATTTATCATTAATTCCATGTTTTGGAACAGCTATTTTGCTTTTTCAAAATAATTCTTACCTGCATAGTGTTTTAAGTAATAAAAAAATTGTTTACATTGGATTAATCAGCTATTCACTATATCTATTTCATTGGCCTATTATAACTTTTTACAATTCATTTTATATAGCTGAGATTAATTATATAATTAAAATTTTACTTTTAATATTTTCATTGTTTTTGTCAGCAATAAATTATGAATTAATTGAAAAAAAAGTAAGAAAACTCTCATTTAAATTCATATCAATAAATTCTTTTTTTTTGTTATTTACAGTTCTTATTTCGATATTTATTTTAAATTTTTTAATAATCAAAAAAAATGGATTACCTAATAGAATAAATAACGAAAAAATTGAGTTTATAAATTCATTTAAAAATGAAAAAAAATTAAGAGATAACTTTCTTGAAAATAATATAGATTTAAAATTTGATGTATCCTCTAAAACTAAATTATTAATCTTAGGTGATAGTCATGGAGAAGATATGTTTATGGCTATAAAGCAAAATGTCATGGATGAGCAAAAATTAGATGTTGAGTATTTTGAATACAGTCATTGGTGTTTTCAAAAAAACAAACTTAAAGATATTGCAATTTTTTTAGAAAGAATTCAAATGAGGGTAAAAAAATGTAGAGATGAAAAATTAAATTTTACAAATAATTCAAAATTATTAAAAAATGCTGATATTATTTTATTATCAAGTCATTGGTATAAGGGTATTGACACTTACATTGAGGAAATAATAGAGTATCTCAAAAAATCTAGTGAAGCCAGATTTATTGTTTCTTCCAAGACTATTTTTTTTCCTAGAATGTCCAGATTACTTTTAAAAATAGAACCTAATAGAATTGATGAAATAAATGAACTTTCATATAAAATAAAATATAAAGCTCAAGATTTGATAAATACTAAATTAGAAAAAAAATTAAAAGATATTAAAGTTCAATATTTAGATAAATCAAAACTGATATGCAATAATCAAAAGCAAGTTTGCAACATATTTAATAAAGATAATAATAAGTTTCATATTTTTGATGGATCTCATTGGACTTTAGAGGGAGCAAAATTCTTTGGAGAAAAAATTGATTTTAGTATATTTTGAGAGAAAAAATTTAATCTCGTTAATGCTAATATACAAAAAAAAATTAAAAGATATCTTAATAATAGTGAATTAGATAAGTAAATCACAGATAAAATGGAATTTTTCAATTTTATATTCAAAATACAAAATATCTGGAAATTTTATTTTCATAATAAAAATAAATTTCATAATACAAATATAAAAAAAAAAAATATCATTCTACTTGAAAGCTTTTATTATTATCCGTCATTAATAGCTTTTTCATACATAACAAATGTACTTAAAAATAAATTTGATGCAGATTTGTATACATATGAACCAAGATTAAAATCCAGTTATTCACGTATAAGAGAAAATTTTAATCTAAATAAACTGATTATAAATACTTTATTTAAATCTTTTGGAGTAAAAAAAAAAATTTTCCCAAAATTATTGTCAAAAAATTCTGACGAAAGCCAAAAGTATTTCAAAAAAATTTACAAATCATTAAAAAATAAAAATGATATTCTAAAAATTAAAATAAAAAAAGTTTATGTGGGTGATTTAATTTATGATGAATATTTACGACAATATTTAAAACCTACAATTGATATTAAAAGCTTTAGTTTTCGTGAACATTTAAAAAAAAGTATAGATTTATTTTTTTATTGGAATTCTTTTTTTGAGGAAAATAACGTGAAATCAATAATTGTTAGTCATTCAGTTTACTTAACAGGTCTGCCAGGAAGAGTTGGTTTGCACAAAAATATAAATGTTTACAATTTAGGAATTAGCTACACTTTTCGGTTGTCAAAAAAAAATTATCTTCGTCTTTCAGGCTTTGAAAATTATAAAAAAGATTTTCAAAAATTGCGAAATAAGAAAAATTTATTAAAATTTTCAAAAAAGATGCTTTATGAAAAATTATATGGAAAAAGCAACATAGGATATCTTACGGAATATAGTCTTGGGGGGTCACCATTTAAAAAAATGAAAATAAAAAAAAACTTAAATAAAAAAAAGAAAGTTCTCGTTGTCTCTCATTGCTTTACCGATGCAGTCCATGCATACGGAGATAATTTATTTGTTGATTTTTATTCATGGATGGAGTTTTTAGGTAAGTTGTCTTTAGAATTAGATTATGAATGGCTAATTAAAATACATCCAAACCAATTTGATCTTAATTATAAATATCTAAATGATTTTATAAAAAAATATAATAAATTCTCACTATTAAACAAAAGCATTACTCATAACGAAATAATATCTAAATATAATATTTTATCCGCATTAACTGTTTACGGTTCAGTTAGTCACGAATATCCTCTTTTTAATATACCTGTTATAAACGCAAGTAAAAATGTTCCCCATAAATCATTTAATTTTAACATAAATCCTCAAACCATCGATGATCTAAGAAAAAATATATTAAAAATTAAGAAAATTAATAAAAAAAAAAATAAAAAAAACCATAAAGAAATATTTGAATATTATTATATGAGATTTTTATCTGACTACCAAGTTATGAAAAATCATTATTTAATTTCTGCTAAGTTGGGAACAAAATATAATAGTCCTTTAATATTCAATGAGTGGTTTAAGATCTTTAATGATAAATATCATCAAAAAAAATTATATGATTTTAAAAAATTTGTTGATAGCAATAATTTCAGAATGTTGAGTGATAATACAAAAAATGAGTCAAAATATTTAGATATTTAAGTAAACTAGTTTTTGTTTTGCTATTTTAAAGCTTTTTTATTCAATGGAGTATTTTTTTTTAAATTATAAGAAGATTTCTTACCTAAAAGACTCTCATAAAAGCTTGGACAAAGTCCAAAATTTGGTCTGATCACTTTGAGATTTTTTTCTGAAAACTTTTCACCTTTTTTAATATTTTGAGTTACATATATTGATCTTCGAAATTTGATGTTTTTTCTTTCTTTTTTTGAGACATAAAAATAAGGTTTTCCTCTCATCTGATAAGCTAATTTCATGTCATCTTTAAATATTTTTAATTCATTTCCTTTAACAGAAAAATCAACATCTAGACCTCTCTTTTGATTTTTTAGAGCAAAGTGTTTTTCCACTATATCTGCACCAGCGGTTATAGCTGACATTGCTATTCTATTATCGACAGAATGATCAGAAAAACCAACTTTGCACTTAAATCTATTTTTTAATACTCTTATATTCTCTAGGTTAAAATCATTAAAATCTGCAGGGTAATTACTTACGCAATAAAGAAGAATTATTTCACTGGCTCCATTTTTTTTAGCAGTAAAATAGGCTTTTTCTACCTCTCTTAAATTCGACATACCAGTTGAAATTATTACTGGTTTGTTAGTTTTTGAAACTTTTTTAATCAAAGGATAGTGAGTAATTTCATTTGAAGCAATTTTATAGTATGGGCATTTTAATTTTTCTAAAAAATCGACGCTCTGAATATCAAATGGTGATGAAAAACAAGGTATTTTTAAACTTTTTGCATACAAAAATAGTTCTTTATGCCAAGATAAGGGTGTTTGACCTTTGGAATACAGTTCCCATAAATTACTTCCCTTCCATAATCCATTTTTTATTTTAAATTCTCTTCTGTTACTTTTGATAGTCATTGTGTCTGGAGAATAAGTTTGGAATTTTACGATATCTGCACCGGATTTTTTTGCTAATTTAATAAGTTTTTTAGCATGCTGTAAAGATCCATTATGATTAGCAGATAATTCAGCTATTAAAGTAATTTGATTTTTGCTAAATAAACTTCTTTTCATTTTTTTAAAAAATAAATCATACTTCTTCCTAATCCTACATTATGACATGCTTTATAGAAGTCTATAGAAACTTTATGACCTTGACTTATAACAAAATTATCTACACTCAGCCTAGTTCGATGAGCTTTTTTTCCCTCAGTTCTTGAATTTAAATAATTTTTTTTACTACCTGCTAAAAGAATTTCAATTGGAAAATCTGAAATAGCTTGGATTATTCTTAAATTCATTTTTTTAAAAAATAATTTGATGTTTTTGTTATTAAAATAATTAAGATGTTCTGGAGGAGCAAACCAGTATTTTTTAGAAATTATTTTTGTTTTGAGTAAATATTTCTGAAACTCCTTAAAATCATTTGGAACCGAAATAATTATTATCCCATTTTTTTTTAATTTGGATTTTATAATTTTAATAAATTTTATTGGATCTTTTAAGTGTTCCAATACAAACATTGATGCAATAAAATCATATTTTTTTTTATCATTTTTTAAATAAAGATGTGGATCACTCTTTACAAAAAAATTTAACATATCGGGATTTTGAGATAATATCTGGTCTTTTTGAAAATCGACTCCAGTTACGTTTAATTTTTTTTTAAATGCTGATTTCATAAGAAAGCCCTCTCCAGCTCCTATTTCTAAAAAATCTTTATTTTTTTTTGAAGATAAAGAGAGAGCTATATCAATATACAAATCTGATCTTTTTGCTCTATTAAGTAATTCTTCAGTACTATAAACTTTACTATAACATGCTGACAATTTATTTTTAAAATATTTTTTTGAATAAATTTCATTAAGATATTTTTCTGAAGGCTTTGGTGAAACTTCAAAGAATGAATAAGAGTTTTTTTTAATAGAATATTTCATGAAATGATTATATACGATGATTATATAATTTATTATATAAAAAAACTAAATTGAGCTTATGAATAAAAAAAAAACCCCACAAAATATAATCAATCAAATTGAGAAGGTAAGAAGAAAAAATAATTCAAATTGGATGGATATACTAAGAGTCGCTTTTAGAGCAGACCCAAAAAAGTCTTCGAAAATTTTATCAAGAATATATTCGGACGATAAAAAAATAAGCAAACTTGCAAAACAACTAATAAAGCTCAAATAAAAGTGAAAATTTTAATCACTGGCTCAACTGGATTTATTGGGCAGGAAGTGACTAAAATTCTAAAATTGAGAAATAAATATAAATTAAGTTTCATTACTAGATCAAAACAAAAAAAGAAAAATTATTATTTTTGTAATTTAATAAATACTAAAAAAATTGATCCATTATTAAAAAAAATTAAACCCTCCATAATCGTGAATCTTGCTGGAAAAATAAATTTTGAAAATAAAAAAGGGTTTAATAAGATTAATAAGATTTGTCCCAAAATTATGGCAAAATACGCAAAAAAGAATAACTGTCATTTTATACACACATCATCTATCTCTATTCATGGTAATTCAAAATTTATAAATATTAAAACTAAGATAAAACCAAATTCTGCTTATGCAAAAAGTAAATATTATGCAGACGAAGAAATTATCAAATCTAAATGTAAATACACAATAATAAGACTTGGAGGGGTATTTGGTAAAAACGGACCTAATCATCTAGCACTTAATAGTTTTTTAAAGAATTCTTTAAATAAAAAAAAAACAATTTTTAGCGGTAACACTAAGGATAAAAGAAATTATTTATATGTAAAAGATGTTGCTAGATTTATTTTTTATTGTATTGAAAATAATAAACTTGGAGTTCTATATGCTGGAGGTGAAATTCTAAGTTTTAATCAGATGATAAATAAAATCAATAAGTATACTGGTAATTTTATTCAAAAAAAAAGGCTCAAAAAGATTTATAAAGCTTCCGATCAATTAATTCAAAATACAATAAATTTTAATTTTAAAAAATTTGAAGATAGTATAAAAGATATAATGTGCGAATAGCGTTTTTGTCTGATATACATGGGAATTATCCTGCTCTTAAGGAAGTGATCAAATATCTGAATAAAGAAAAAATAATTAATATTTTTTGCTTAGGGGATTATGTAAATTATTATTACCAACCACAAAAATGTATTGATTTATTAATTAAAAACAAAGCCAAATGCATAAAAGGCAACCATGAAAGTATATTTTTTAGATCCTTAAAATATCCAAAAATAAAAAAAAAATTATCAGAAAAATATGGAAATAGTATTTTTTTGAACGAAAAAATTTTAAAAAAAAGACATTTAGATTTTTTAAAATCTTTACCAACAAAAATAGAAACTAATATTAATAATAAAAGTTTCCTAGTTGCACATGGAGCACCTTGGGATAATAACTTTTATTTCTACAGTGACGTAAAAAATAAATGGAAAAAAAAAATTAATAGTTATAACAAAGATTTTATAATTTTGGGTCACACTCACAAGGCTATGAATTTAAAAATTTCAAAAAAATTGACAGTATTTAATCCAGGATCTATAGGTCAACCGCGTGATAATTATAGATATGCTAGTTGGTTATTACTTGAGACTGATAGATTAAAATTTAAATTTATGAGAACGAAGTACAATTTGAGTAAAATCATTAAACAAATTAAAGATAATGACCCACATAACCAAAAACTTTTAAGGTATTTCAATTGAAAAAAATATTAATAACTGGTGCTCACGGAGATATAGGTATTTCGGTTTTCAAAATTTTAAAAAAAAATTACAAAAATAAATTTATGATTGATGGAATGGACTATAAGTCTAGTGGGCCAGCATTTTTTTTTTTTAAAAAAATAATTAAGTCACCCCACGTGAATGATAAAAGATTTGAATATTTTACAAAAAAAACTTTTTTAAAATATGATTTAATTATTCCAACACCTGAAGATGAAATAATTTATTTTTGTAAAAATAAAAAATCCTTTTTAAAATATCCAATTTTAATAAACGATCCGAAAGTTGTATTATTATTTGTAGACAAAATTTTAACTAATAATTTTTTAATTAAGAATAAAATTTTGGCACCAAAATTTTCGATTAAAATTTCACAATTAAAAAATTTTAAAAAACCATTCTTTTTAAAAAAAAAAGTTGGACACGGAAATATTAACTACAAAGCAATAAAATCTATAAAAGATTTTTCACAATTAAAAAAATTAGATAAAAATCAATGGATAGCTCAAGAATATTTTGATGAAAGCTATAATGAATATACTTGCTGTTTGATAAAGCTAGGCAATTTTATTAAGACTATTATTTTAAAGAGAGAACTATTATTTGGTTATACCTTTTACTCAGAAGTTGTAAATGACCAACTTATAAAAAAAAACTTAATGAAATTAGCAAAAAAATTAAATTTTAGTGGGTCAATAAATATTCAAATTAAAAAAAGATACAATAAAGCAGCAATATTTGAGATAAATCCTAGACTATCCTCCACCGTTTTAATGAGAGATATGTATGGCTTTAAAGATTGTAAGTGGTGGATCGAATATTTTTTATATAAAAAAGTTCCAAAAAAAATAAATGTTAAAAGAGGTAAAATTTTAAAGCTTTTTATAGAAAAATTTATTTAAAATATAATTTATTTCTTATTATTTAAAGTGAGTATGGCTCCATCTATCATTATAACGAAAATGATTTATTAAAAAAAATATAAAATTTAATAGAAATAAAATAAAATTTAATATATTTAATTAATTATGAATTTTTATGACTTTATAATTCATCTTCCTAACAAAGTTTTTTTTCCTTTTTCCAAGGATGATCAAATTTATGATCATTTTCAAAAAACATGCTGTGAGCATGTAGATCAAAATTTAGATAACATAAATTTATGTAAATATATTATGAGTATTCTTGATAGAGAGAAATTTATTAATTTTATTAAAAAAAAAAGAAAAGAAAATCCAAATTCATACTCGGTTAATATTTTTAATAACTTAGATGAGAGTCTTAAAAAAGAAATTATTAAATTTTTTAAAGATGATAAAAAAATAAATAAAGTATCATCTATGCTCGGATATAAGGCTAAACTTAGAGGAGTTACTCTTTTAGTGAACTTTTATAATGAAAATACTAAGGAAATTGAAGGTGCAAAAATGTTTCATAGAGACTCGGATAGTCTTCAAGATCAAATTAAATTATTTATTTTAGTTAAGGATATTGGTGAAAACTGCGGTAATTTTTATTATGTACCCAAAAATTTTATTAATGACACTTACAGGCTTCCATATGAAGATGACAGAAAAACAATGAAAGTATCTGATAAATGGAGGAATTATGACCGTACCGTGAAAATGGCTTTAAGTAAATTCAAAACAAATCCAAATGATGCGATTAGAAAATTAAAAGGAAAACAAGGCGAGGCTATTTATATAGATACGGGTAAAGTTTACCACAAAGGAGGTTTTGTAGACGATAAAAATGACTATAGAGTTTTATTACAAGCGGTATATACACCACATTTTAGTCTTAGCAATTGGAACAAAAATAAAAACAAAATGTTACAATTTTTTCAAAAAAAATTAACGAATTTAAGAATAAAATTAAGAAAAGAAATCAATATACAATAGTAAGAAAATTTTTTTCAGTGCATAAATCAAGCCAATTGAGCTATTAGTACTGGTCAGCTGCA
>MDSZ01072605.1_pt1 | contig 23359 bp, 25 predicted proteins | sample 811201 | NCBI WGS metagenome assembly MDSZ01 (sample SAMN05326647, study PRJNA326480) | marine metagenome | isolation source: seawater | place: Indian Ocean: North | collected 2010
GTCACAAGAAATTCAAAATATTTTAAAGGTATTTCTGACAAATTGACAATAGTTAATTCAGTTCATAGTTTTTTTGGGGTTTCAAAGTGCTCTGCAGATTTAATTACACAAGAGTTTGGTAAAAATATTGGAATGAAAACAGGAGTTTTTAGATTGGGTTGTATTACTGGACCTGGACATTCAGGAGCTGAGTTACATGGCTTTTTGAGTTACCTTATTAAGTGTAACATAATGAAAAAAAATTATAAAATATTTGGGTACAAAGGCAAACAAGTAAGAGATAATATTCATAGTTACGATCTTGTGAGTGCTATATGGGAATTCTACAAGAAACCAAAAAAAGGTGAAATTTATAATCTTGGTGGAGGAAGACAAAATAGTTGCTCTATATTAGAAGCAATAAAAGATGTGCAGAAAATTTCAAATATAAAATTTAATTATGTTGTGAAGAAACAAAATAGAACAGGTGATCACAAATGGTACATAACAGATAATTCAAAATTTAAAAAACACTATAAAAATTGGAAGATAAAATACAATCTTAAAAAAATATATAAAGAAATGATAAAATCTGAAAAAAACAAAAACCATGATAATTAGCAGAACACCTTTTAGAATATCTTATTTTGGAGGAGGTACAGATTTCCCTGATTGGTATAATAAATATAATGGCAAAGTCATAAGCACGACTATAAATAAATACTGCTATGTTAATACAAGAGTTTTGCCTCCTTTTTTCAAATTTAAATACCGATTAAGATACTATAAAACTGAAGAGGAAAATATCTTAAGCAGGATTAAACATTCATCTATTAGAGAAACTCTTAAATATAAAAATTTCTCAGACAGGTTTGAATTGTTACATATTGCTGACTTGCCAGCTCAATCAGGTTTAGGAGCCAGTTCTAGTTTTACCGTAGGTTTACTTAATTGTGTAAATGTGATGCAAGGAAAAATACCAACAAAAAGGCAGCTTGCAAATGAAGCTCTAGAAATTGAGCAAAAAAAAAGTAAAGAATCTGTTGGATCTCAAGATCAATATGCAGCGGCATTTGGTGGTTTTAACGTTATAAACTTTTCAAAAAATAGTGTACAAGTAAATTCTATTCCAAATACTTTAAAAAATATAAAAGAGCTAGAAGACGCAACTGTATTAATTTTTTCAGGCTTTCAAAGAAAAGCAAGCTTAGTTGAAAAGAAAAAAATAAATAACATAGATAAAAAAAAAATTATTTATAAGAAAATACAATTGATAACAAATAATGCTGAGAAACTCTTAACGAAGTCAGATAATATTGTAAGGGACTTTTCTGAATTATTAAATGAGTATTGGAGTTTAAAAAAAAATCTTTCTGATAATGTTTCAAATCAAAAAATAAATAATTTGATAAAATATTGCATAGATAGTGGTGCGGAAGGTTCAAAAATTTTAGGCGCAGGAAATGGTGGATTTTTAATGTGCTTAGTTAAACCTGGTAATAAAAAAAAGTTTTTAAACAAATTAAAAAAAAAACTAATTGTTCCTATTAAATTTGAAAACTTGGGAACCCAAATTGTATATTATTCTGAAAATGAAAAAAAATAATCATAATTTTAGTCACAAATTAATGGAAGATAATATAAATATTAAAGATATTAAAGTTCTTACAAATTTTATTAAAAAAAAACCAATATTTACTAATAATAAAAAAGTTCTAGAATTCGAGGAAGCTTGGTCTAAATGGCTTGGAGTTAAATATAGTGTTTTTGTAAATTCTGGATCTTCTGCAAACCTATTAAGCATTGCATATTTAAAAAATAAATTTAAAAAGGGCGAGGTTATTATTCCAACTCTAACATGGTCGTCTGATGTTGCTTCAATTTTTCACAATAATTTAAAACCTGTTTTTGTTGATATTAATTTAAATAATTTAGCAATTTCTTTTGAAGAAATAAAAAAAAAAATAAACAAAAATACAATTGCTATTTTTTTAACACATATACTTGGTATTAACGGATTAACAGATGATATTATTAAACTTTGCAAAAGTAAAAAAATTCTTCTAATTGAAGATTGTTGTGAGTCTCACGGTGCAAAATTTAAATCAAAAAAAATTGGAACTTATGGGTTTATGTCAAATTTTTCATTTTATTTTGCACATCATATGACAACTATTGAAGGGGGAATAATATCAACTAATTCTAGGGAGGTATATGAAATTTGCAGAATGTTACGTAGTCATGGTTTGGTAAGAGAGGCTCGCAATCAGAAAATAAAAAATTATTACCAGAAAAAATACAAAGATTTAAATTCTCAATTTATTTTTAGCATACCTGCATTCAATGTAAGAAGTACAGAAATAAACGCTGTACTGGGCTTGAATCAACTCAAGAGTCTGAATAAAAATATTAATAAAAGAAATAATAATTTTAACTTTTTCTTAAAAAGACTTGATAAAAATAAATATTTTACAGATTTTGAACTGAGAGGACAGTCTAATTATGCGTTTATAATAATTTTGCAAAAAAAATATAGAAATAAATACTTCAGAACTAAATTTGAAAAAATATTAGAAAGGAATAAGATAGAGTTTAGAAGGGGAACCTCAGGGGGCGGTAATCAAATGAGGCAACCTTATGTTAGAAATATATTAAAGTTTAAGGAAAAAGATTTTAAAAAATATAAAAATTCTGAAATTGTTCATCATTATGGTTATTATATAGGTAATTATCCAAGTTTAAGCAAAAATAAGATTACAAAAATAACTCAAATCCTTAATAATATATGAAAACTGTATTAATAACCGGGATAAATGGCAGTGGAGGAAGTTATTTAGCTGAGCATTTACTTAAAAAAAAAAATATAAAAAAAATTTACGGAACAATTAGAAAAAAATCTTTGTTAAAAAGTTTTAATCTTAAAAATTTAAAGAGTAATAAAAAAGTAAAATTTATTCAATCTGATTTAAATGATTTTGAACAAACAAAAAAAATTTTTAAAAGAGAATATAGCCATATATTTCACTTAGCCTCCAATGCCGATGTTTTAGGTTCTTTTAGTAAACCAAGAGAAATAATACTAAATAATAATAATTGTACCTTGAATTTACTTGAAGCATTAAGAATTAAAAAATCAAAATCTAAAATTTTAATTTGTAGTACTTCAGAAGTATATGGAAATATTGGAAAAAAAAATAAGCCAATTAATGAAAATTCTTCAATTTCACCAATAAATCCTTATGCTGTTTCAAAGACTTTTCAAGATTTATTGGCACAAAATTATTATCAAATTTATGGACTTAAAATAATTATTACTAGAATGTTTACTTATTTTAATGCCAGAAGAAATAATTTATTTGCCTCTGCATTTGCAAATCAAATTGTGAAAATTGAAAATGGAATTCAAAAAAAACTCAGTCATGGAAATTTAGAAAGTCAGAGAACTATTCTAGATATTAGAGATGCGATGGAAGCTTATTATCTTGCTGCAATTCGAGGAAAACCAGGAGAAATTTACAATATTGGTGGAAATAAAAAAGCTACGGTAAAAGAGATACTAAAAAAATTAATACTTTTATCAAAATCAAAAATTATAACTGAAATAGACACAAAACTAATGAGACCAAAAGATATAAAATTTCAAGTACCAGGAATTAAAAAATTCAGAAGGCATACTAATTGGAAACAAAAATATAACATAAATGAAAGTTTAAATTATTTATTGTTGGAATGTAGAGAAATTCTTAAATTTAATTTAAATAAGTAGTTCATTTATTTTTCTATTAAATATTTGTTGAGAAAATTTTTTTGAAGTTTTTATACAATTTTTTTTCATATTAAGTAAATCTTTGGATGCAGTATTTTTTATCTTATAAATTAAATCTTCTTCAATTTTATATTTATTAATAAAAACACAATTATAATTATTCTTACATGTTTCTTTATATCCACCTTGATTAATAACAAATGCGGGTTTTCCACAAGACATACCTTCAATTGCGGACATTCCAAAATCTTCATTTGAACCTAAATTAATAGTGGCCACACACTCATTTAAAAGCCTTTTATATTTGTTTTCACTTACATTTCCAAAAAAATGAATTTTACTGTAATTTTTTAAAACTAATTTTTTTAAAGAATTGGTTTGAGAGCCCGAAGATGTTATTATCAGTTCAAAATCAGGCATTTTATTAAACGCTATTATTATTTTATCAATATTTTTGTCTATTTCATGTCTTGCATTAGAAAGAAAAAATTTTTTTTTAGAAAATTTATTTGAATAAAAGTTTTTTATAGGGGGATATATTACTTTTATTTTTTTTAAATCATATTTAGACAGCTTATTTTTAGTATATTTAGAATTTACAACTATTTTGTCAAATTTTCTTAAATTATAAAAATAAAATGGTTTAAAAATAAAACCAATTAGTGAAATAAAAATTTTAAAAATTAAATTATATTTATAAAAATTTTTATTGTCAAAAAATATTTTTGGAAGTGAATGACAATAGTAAATTTTATTTTTTATATTTTTTGTATCAAAAAAAATGGAATAATTTCCACTTATAAAAGCATTCTTATGGTAAATTTTATTTTTAAAAGAATAAAAATAGTAAGGCAAAAATATTTTACTTATTTTATTTCTAATTTTTTTATTTATTTCTAAGATTTTAAATTTTTTTTTATTAATATTTTTAAATTTATTATTTATAAAACTTGTAACTAATATATCGCTCTTTTGAATTAAGCTTAATACTAAGCGCTCACCTCCACCATAATATTGAAAATAATCATGAACAAATAATGTTTTGTTTTTCTTCACTTAATATTTTTTTTTTCAATTAAGTAACTGGGTCGATTTATAGAACTTTGGTGAATTCTGGAGATATATATTCCTAGTAATCCCACAGCTGAAAGAATAATTCCAGTAAGAAAAATATTAAAAATTATTATCATCGTTTGAATTGATATACTTAAAATATTTAACCAACTACATATTATAAAAATAGGTAATATTATTAATGATGTTATTGACATTGTAATGCCTAAGTAACCAACTATCTTAATTGGAAACAATGAGAAAGAAGTAATCGCATTTACAGCAGTTCTTGTTAAATTAAAAAAATTATATTTACTAGTACCTGAACTTCTTTTGTTTATTTCTATTGGTATAGATGATGTTTTAAAACCTATCCAATTTATAAATGTTTTTACAGATTTATTTTTTTCTGTAAATTTATTATAAATTTTAATTATTTCCCTATCTAATAACATGAAGTCAGTATTTTTGGTAATAAATTTTGCGTCTGAAAAGTTTGTCATTAAAAAGTAAAAAAAATCTGAACCTGCTTTTCTAAAAAAGTTTTCTACGTTATTTTTTTTATGAGTAGTTACAATTTTATATTCTTTATTCCACTCATCAACCATATCTTTAATTTTTTCTACAGGATGTTGTAAGTCAGCATCTATAATTATAGCAAACTTATAATCATTTATTTGATCTAAATAATTTAATCCTGCCTCAATAGCAGAGTCTTTCCCAAAATTTCTTGAAAGTTTAATTCCTAATATTTTTTCATTTTGATTACATATAGAATCTATTTTTGACCACGAGCTATCTTTACTCCCGTCATCTATAAATAAAATTTTGTATTGATCGTAATTTCCAACAGAAATATTAATTTTTGAAATTAATTTCTCAATATTATCTTCTTCATTGTGACAAGGAACTACTATGAAATAATTATTACTCATTAATTTTTTTGTTTGCCTTAGTTAAATTAAATATATGTTGCCTAACTCTTCTTAAAGCTCTGATGCTATATGTGAAAAAAAATTGCCAATCTCTTTTTTTTAAAGAAAAAAGAAAATAAAATTGTCTAAGTATAAAGACTGGGTGAATAGCTATTAAATACATTTTTTTCACAGCATCATAGTAATAATTATGATCTATAGGAGTTTTTACTATAAGCTTACTCATATCATGATCATTGTAATCATTTGTTAATAATTTTCCATTATCAATACACTCTTGATGATAGGGAGTATAATCTAGCGGAGTACATAGAGTAACTTGTAAGGTCCTTGCATAGCCTTTAAGCATAAGCTCTCTAACAAAACTGACTGTTTCATCTAACATTTTTTTTGTTTCCCAATAATATCCCACCATAATAGTCAAGTGAGGATGCAATCCATATTTAGTTAACAATTTTAAAGTATCTTTAACGGTTTCTTTTGTATAACCTTTTTTGAGATTAATAAGAGTTTCGTTGTTGGCAGATTCAAGACCAATCAAAACAAATCTAAAATTTGCTTTTGCCAATAATTTTATTGTTTCTTCATCTAGATATTCAAAACGTGTGTTAAAACCAAAATAACAATTTTTTTTATGCAAACCTCTTTTAATAATTTCATTTGCAAAATTTCTAGCATCTTGGCCCCTATACCATACACCAGAGTCATCAAAGATTTCTTTTACATTATATTTTGTTATTAACTCTTCATATTCATCAACACTTTTTTTTACATCCATTATTGAAAATGATAGCTCAGGTCCATTATATCTACAGAATGTACATTTTCCAAAAGTGCAGTCTCTAATTACGCTCGTTGCATAAGTTCCTGGGGTTTGTAAAAAGTTACCATTTTCATAAGCATAATTTTTCCACTCAACTAAATCTCTATCAATTATCTCTGATGATGAAATTTTCTCAATTTTTTTAAAATTATAATTTTTAGTTATTTCTCCATTTTTTTTTTTAAAAACTATTCCATTGGTTTTTAAGTCATCAATATTATTTAAATCGTCTTTATTTTTTAATTCATCAATTAAATCATTTAGTACAAAATCAACATGATTACTTAAAATAACTATATCTGTTTTTGATTTTTCCAAACTTTCATTTGGTTTTCTCATTGAATGATATCCAGTAAGAACTATTAAACAGTTATGAAGATTTTCTTTTATTTTATTAATTGTAGACCACATGAATTTCATTACAGGAGTAGTACTCTCAAAAACTATTACATCAGGTTTCTCTGCTATTAAATCATCCATCCATTTTGAATAATCTTTTAAATTTGCATTTCCATCGTCCCACAGTACTTGAACTTTCTTACTTAATGCTGTGGCTGCTTGAGCATGAATTACTGGAAGTAAATATGTTGGAACTGAAAAATATTGCACATTTCTATTTTGAGAAACCATTGCTTTTTGGCCTAAACTATTTTCAATTGGAGGGTAGCTTATTGCAACTTTCATTAAAAAAAGATCTCTGTAAATATATTTTCTGATTTAAAATTGTTATTAATTAATTTATCATAAATTTCAGTAACCATTAGACTATTTCCACACAAAAAAACAAAACTATTTTTATCTTGATTTTTAATCATATCAAAATTACTCGAAATTCTACCATAAAAAAAATTTTCTTTGTTAATTTTTTCTTTGGAAACAAATTTAAAATAATTTTTTTCTGATAATTCACTTATTTTATCTTCTTCAAATCTTATACCATGAAATAGTTGATAATTTAATTTTGGAAAAGTTTTTAGTAATGACATAAATGGCGATATTCCTGTGCCTGTTGCTATGAAAATATATTTTTTATTTAAATCTATTTGATCTAAATAAAAACTTCCATATGGACCCAATACTTTTACCTCATCGTCTTTTTTCAATTCTCTTAATTTTTTACTTAATATGCCTCCTTCTACTTCTCTAATCAAAAAATCGAGAGTTTCATCATTTTCACCTGAACAAACAGAGTATTCTCTATTGATATATGTTTTAGCAATTCCTAAACTGAAAAATTGTCCTGCTTTAAATCTTAAATTTCCTTTATCTAGAGAAATAATATAATTACCCTTGCTTAGATTACTAATCTTTTTAACTCTGTAGTTATACTTCACTTGAAAAAATTATATCTTAACTTTGTTTTTTTTATATTATTTTTATACCATATAATGGTTTTATCTACTGAAGCTTGAAATTTAGAAATTTTATAAAGTTTGAATTTTTTTGCTTTCCTAATATTTAATATTCTCTTTTTATCTCCAGATGGTTTTGATGTATCAAAAATTACTCTTGGTTTAGATAATATATATTTAGATTTACAAATAGTCTGTACTAATTTTTTTATGCTATAACCTTTTCCACTTCCAAGATTAATTGGAACTTGAATATTTTTTCGAACTATATTTAACATACCATCTGCTACATCTTCTGAAAAAATAAAATCTCTTATTGCTGTACCATCTCCCCAAACTTTTAATGGATTTTCTCCATCTGTTATTCTTTTAATTAAAGACGATACCACCATTGAGTTTTTTGGATTAAAATTAGAATATGGACCAAATATATTCCCTGGTCTTACAATATGTAATCCATCAAATTTGAATTCTTTTCTATAAGCCTCTACTTGTAATTCTGCAATTCTTTTTGCCCATCCAGCGTATTTATCATGCTCGGAAGGGAAAGTTTTCCAAACATTTTCCTCTTTCATTGCTTTATCAGGTCCGTAAACGCCGTATGTACTTGTAAATAAATAACTTTTAACTTTATTTATTCTAGATGCCTCCAAAAGATTTGTAGCAAGATTTAAATTACTCATCATAAACCTTGCAGGATATAAATTATTAATAATTGGTGATCCTGTTATACCAAGAAGATTAAATACAATATCAATATTTTTTGTAACTTTTATACAGTTATTTAGTTTAGTTAGGTCAGTTTTATAAAATATTTCAATACCTTTGGGAGATAATTTTTTGTTATCTTTTGATGCAACATATACTTTTGATCCTAATTTAATTAGTTTTTTTACTAATGGCTGACCAACTAACCCAGTTCCACCTGCAACTAGGACTTTTTTTTTATAATAAAAATTATTTTTTTTCATTTAAAATTTTAATAACTTTTTTTATAATTTCTTTTGAATTTGGTGGCAAATTATCTACTTTTACATGTGCTCCTGCAGTTTTATCTTTAAGACCCATTGTATAAATTTTTCTACCAGTTTTAAGGTTAATCTTGTTAGCAAGACTATTTGAGATCCCATCTACATAATCATCATCGAGTAATATTGCGCCTTTTTTTGATTTTTTTATTGCATTGTATGTATTTTTTGGAACTTTAAATGGCTTGATCCACAAAATATGTACTATGCCAATTTTATAGCCCATTTTTTCTAAAACTTTCTTTGCTTCAATTGCTTCAAATCTAGTAATGGAGATAGCTAAAATTATTAAGTCTTTATTCCCAGTTATATCATTTTTAAATTCTTTATTATTATTAAAACTTCCTCGATGCTCAGATACATAGTAAACGTCATTATCTTTTAAATATTGTTTATAAATATTTCTATATTCATTTGGTGTCATAGGAGAACATATTTTTAAACCTGGCATTCTAAAATATAAAGAATGATGAGAAGAGCCTGCTACTGGACCAATTCCACCTTCCATTCCTATTCCTCTTACAAAAACTGGACAAGGAACATTCCATAATTCTTTACTTTTGGCTGCATAATTTACAATCATTGGACAATTGTACCAATTAAATCCCTGATATCTAATTACATAAATTGGTCTTTCATTCATTAAGGCAGAGCCAGCAACTATACCTCCGCCAGCAACATCAGCCATCGATAATTCAATCATACCGTCTTTTTCGTATAATTTTGGTAAAGTTCCACCAACCCAACCAACAGCAGTCAAACATTGACCAAAAACTTTACCTTTTTTTTGCTTTAGGTGTTTTTTAATTATTTCTTTTATAGTTTCTCTAACTGTTTTAGCCATAAATTGTTTATTTTTCTTTCTATAGACTTTTCAATTTTTATTGCATCTTTGCCAATTTTAATTTTTTCCGATTTATATCTATCAAAAATATTGGGATCATCCTGTCCAGCACCCGAATGCCAGAACAGTCTATTTGTGTTAATATTTAACAACATAGGTTCTTTAAAAAAATATTTTTTATATTTTGAGATATTTTTTGGATTATCATCGATATCAAATCCTTTCATTTTAAAAGATTTTGCCACATCATGCATATGCCAATTTCTTCTAATTTTTTTTTCTGTTAGTATTGATAAATTATTATCCTCAACAACAAAAAGTATTGGTAGCTTTTTAGTAGATGCCCATCCTAAAGCGCCTAGTACATAATCTTCTTCAGCTGAAGCGTCGCCCATAAAAATAATAGTAGGTTTTTTTGAGGTAAAACAGGCCCCAATACCGACTGGAACTTGAGTGCCCATATGGCCATCATGACCAAATAAATTTATCTCTCTTGAATGAATGGAAGCTGAACCACCCATTGAATTAGTGCATCCACCATTTAATCCCAAAAGTTCTTTAATTAGTTTTTCAATGTTACCCCCAAAAGAAATATAAGTTGAGTGACACCTGTGTTGAGGAAATATTAATGGTTTTATTTTAAGTTCATTTAAAATAATTGAAGAAAGTGTTGCAGATATATACTCTTGACCACCTGATAAATAGACAGGTATTTTAATTTTCTTAGACTCTATTGCTTTGTATGTATTTATTTCAAAGCTCCTACAAATAGAAGCTTTTTTAAAAATTTCTAATAAATTTTTTTTTGTCATTTATTTTCAAATATCTAAATTTTATATAATAGAATAACTAAAAAAGTAAATTAATTTAAGGTAATAGAGATTAAAATAATTTTTCTTTCCATGTTTTTGGAGTATGCTCATTTATGATTTCTAATTCATAGTTGTACTTAAATTCTTTTGGTCCATTTTTTCTTATAAAATTGATCACTTTATCTAAAGACTCATCTAATGAGACTTTAGTTTTGTAACCTAAAATTTCTCTTGATTTGTCTGCTGAACATAATGCATGCTTAACTTCATTTGGTCTATCTTTGTGAAAAATAGGCTTTTGGTTAAATTTTAGCTTATTTGAAATTTTTTCAAACAATTTATTAATTGTAACGAATTCTTCATCTGGCCCTATGTTAAAAATTTGACTAGTAATTTTTTTGTTTGTTAAAAGCTGATCTATACAAAAAATGCAATCTTCAATATCAGAAAAACATCTCGTTTGATTACCGTCTCCATAAATAATCGGTCTTCTATTTTGCAGTATTAGATTAGCCATAATCGACGCTACATTTCTGTATGGATCTGTATAACATTGCTTAGGTCCAATTATATTGTGAGGAACTGCTATGTTGTACTCAAAATTATGAGTTTCACTTAAAATTTTTAAAACATTCTCAGCTGCTAGTTTTGATACTCCATAGGGATCTGCAGGCTTTGGAGCATCATGTTCTTTGTAGGGAGGATTAATATTTCCGTATCTTGCCATTGAAGAACAGTAAACTATTCTTTTTACATTATTTTTTATTGCTGCAGTAAAAGTTGAAATACTTCCTGTAAAATTGCTGTTACATATTAAAGTAGGTGAAAAGCTTGATAATCCTTCATGAGCATATGCAGCTGAATGAAGAAGAATATCAACATTCTTCATAGCATCTGTCATTTTATTTAAATCTTCACAATCAATTTTGTAAAAATTTATTTTTGATTGGTTAATATTTTCTAAATCACCACCAATTAAATTATCATTTCCTGAAACTTTAAAACCTTTTTTAAGGTAATAATCTGCGATATTAGCTCCTAAAAAACCTGCAATTCCTGTAATAAATATATGCATTAAAATTTATATTTTTTTTATTTTTATTATCTTAATGTATTTGTTTGTTTTAAAAGCCTCAGATAATTTTCTTACAGTATCTGTTCTAACAATGTCGCCCACCGATAAGACATAATTTTTATTTTTATCAACTAGACCTTTTTCTACAACAGCAAAAATTGTATTTTTTTTTTCTTTGATTAATGATTTTACATGTTTATGTTTCTCTATACTTACACTTACATTTTTAAATTTAAATTTGCTTCCTTTATTTTTTTTGGGCTCTTTAAAAATTATTTCTTTTGAGGATATTTTTTTCATTTTTTCTAAACCCTCATAGGGTTTTTGCTCTCTTCCGTATTGATCTTTAAATCGTACTAGATCATTTTTATCAATTGGACTTTCAATTTCTAATAAAATACACCCATCTTTTGATAAACACTTTGTTGAGTGAAATAAGCCAGGTCTTATCATAATTTTTGAAGGTGCATTCAATATTTTTGTATCGTAAAAACCTAGTTCAATTTTTACTTTTCCTTTAATTACTATAAGTCCTGTCTTTTTTTTAGGATGACAGTGGAGAGAAGTCTCTTGATTATAATTTATATTTAATAATCCTACGGAACAAACTTTATTTTCATAGGCTATGTGCTCATTTCCCCATGGTTTATTTACTACATATTTCTTTAAATGTAGTTTTCTATTTTGTAACATTTTAATTTCTTTCGTAGAAATTACTTAATACAGATTTCATCCAAACACCTAAATCTTTATAATGAGCTGTAGTTACAATATTGTCGTCAATTACGGAAGGTAAATCTGTGTATATAGCACCAGCGTTTGTTATGTCGTCCTCTAAAGCATAATATCCAGATATCTTTCTATCTTTTACTACTTTTGCAGAAATTAATAACTGAACACCTGAACAAATACATCCAATTGTTTTTTTAGATTTATCAAAATCACTAATTATCTGGATAATTTTTTTATTTTGTCTTACTTTTTCCATTGATTTAACTCCACCAGGAATAATCAAAAGATTATAATTATTTTCATTTATTTCATTTATTTTAATTATTGGATGGTTTTTATTGGGTGGTATATCCGTTCCAAGTATCCCTTTAACTTTAGTATCTTCATTTATTCCAACCGCCACATCAAATCCGTCCTCCAAAAGTCTATAAAATGGATATATAAATTCGTGATCTTGAACAAAATTGCCCGTAAGGATTAATGCATTTTTTTTCATAATTTCAGAATTCTTTTATATTCTTTTTATACCATTTCAATGTTTTAATTATTCCTCTATCCAATGTATTTTGAATCTTCCAACCAATCTCTCTTTTTGCTTTTGTACAATTTAAAACTACATTGGTATTTAAGCTTTTTTTACTGATATCGTGCTTCAAATTAATATTTTTTTTTACATGTTTTGCAATTTTTTTAGTTAAATCATTTATAGAAATTAATTTTCCATAACCTGCATTAAATAGACTAAAAATTTTTTTTTGATTTTTTATTGCTAGGAATATTATATTACTTAAATCACCCACATACATTAAATCTCTTTTCTCTTCACCCTTTCCCCAAATTTTTATATCACCATTTTTTGTGTTTATTACTTTTGAAACAGTAGCACCAAATACATGAGATTTTTTTAAATCATACTTATCATAAGGTCCATAAACATTTGAATGTCTAATAATGGTATATTTATTTTTTCCTAATCTTGAATAAAATTCACACATTTTTTCTGTAAAAATTTTCATCCAAGCGCCTCCAAAGTAATTCGGGTAAATTTCTTTTGACGGATTGAAATCATTTTCTTTTATTTTTTTTTTGATGAATGATACATTACTGTACAGCTCAAAAAAATTACATGTTTGCATTTGTTATTAAATGCTGCCCTTGTTATAATTGAATTCATTATAGCGTTGTCAGTTACATGTATGTATGGTCTTTCAATTATATCTTTAGCGCCTGATGTTGTTGCCGCAGCAATTATAACAATATCTTTTCCTTTTAGGGTTCTTTCAACTTGATTTTTTTTAAGCAAATTACACTTAATATATTTGGCGTTTTTATTATGATGGGGTTTTTTATTATTATATGTACCAAAAACCTGAAATTCTTTTTTTTTTTCAAAAAAATCAATTAAATTTCTTCCAATAAATCCTGAAGATCCAAGTACTATGAGTTTTGATTTCATAAGTTTTTTTTTATTACTTTTATTTTTTTTTCTAACAATTTTAATCCAATTATAATACTGTCATTCATAAAATTGTTAACTTTATTTAATTCAAAGACTTTAGATAAGCAATATTCATTTTCTTTTGAGACCCCAGTTTTTAAGTTGTTAAGATTTTCAAGTTCTTTTTTGTTCATTTTCAAATAAAAGTAATAGAAATGACATTTTAAGTAACTGTTCACTGGCTGCATAAGAACTGGTTTTTTAGTAAGTTTAATTAAATCTTTTGCTTTAACTTTTAAATTTAATTCCTCTTTAATTTCTCTAAGAGCTGCGTTTTTAAGATTTTTATCTAAATTATTATATGATCCACTAGGAAATTCATAAGTTTTTTGCTCAGATCCAATTCTTATTTGCTCAACAACAATTGTATAAAATTTTTTATTTGTTGTACAAAATATTAAAGGAATTATTTGTACGGCTAAACCCTGAATAATAATATATCTTTTAATTTTATTACCAGTATCACTTAAAAATTCAATATCATATCCTGTGGCAATATTATGATTATTCCTTGATATATTAAAAAGTTTTTTTGTTTTAAGAATTTTATGTTTTTTAGAAAATTTTTTTTTCCAATTATTAAAAGCTAATTGAGTTTTGTTTAGTTTCATGGATTTATCTTAAGATAATATAAATTTTTTTAAATTAACAATATATGTTATCATTATCTTAATAATTATATTAGTATTATTTATTTAATGAATTTTTTTATATTATTTTTGCTTTTTTTAAATGCTTTCTTTTTTATATTTCATTCAAAAATTGCAAACTTTTATAATATCTATGATAAGCCGGATAGTGTTAGAAAGTATCATAAACTCCCAACATCTTTAATTGGCGGTTTAATTTTATTTTTAAATTTTTATTATTTTATAATTTATTCAATTTTATTTCAAAATTTTTATGAAAATGAAATCTTCGTGTCAAACAAGACTCTATTTAATTTATTTTTTTTAAATTCCAGCTTTTTTCTTATTGGATATTTAGATGATAAATTTAATATTTCTGCAAATAAAAAGTTTATTACAATTTTTTTAATTATTCTTACCGCAGTTTTAATAGATAAAAATTTAATAATTAATGAACTTAGATTTAGTAGCTTTTATAAAGTTATTTATTTAGAAAATTTTTCAATTATTTTTACAACATTATGTATTTTGCTATTTATCAACGCTTTTAATATGTTTGATGGCATAAACTGCCAGGCAGGATTGTATGCTTTTGGATTATTAGTAGTTTTGTTTTTAAATAGTCAAAGTATTAATATTTTTTTAACATTTATTATACCATTATTATTTTTTTTATATTTTAATTACAAAGATAAAATGTTTCTTGGAAATAGTGGAAGTCTTTTTTTATCTATTTTATTATCGCAATTAATTATTCTTGAGTATTCAAATAATAAATTATTAGCTGATGAGATTGTTCTTTTATTAATATTTCCAGGGCTGGATATGTTAAGATTATTTATTGAAAGATTGCTTAGAAATAAAAGCCCATTCGATGCGGATCGTGCACACATTCATCATTTTATATCCAATAAATTAAATAATTTTTATACTGTATTTCTTACAGTTGGAGTTCAGTTTTTTGTATTTTTTGTATATTACTTCACAAAATTTAAATCTTACTATTTTATTTTTTTTCTTGTTTTTTATTACTTAAGTTTATATTTCTTTTTTTCTAAAAATGACGCAAAAAAACCCATTAATTAAAAATATTAAAGATCACATTAAAATTCTAAAAAAAGATCAAAAACAAATTTTTAATAAAGGAAACTTATTAAAAAAAATGATAGTCGATTGTTTTAATGCAAAGGGTAAATTATTAGTATTTGGAAATGGCGGAAGTGCTGCAGATGCTCAACATTTATCTACTGAACTAACGGTAAGATTAAAAAAGAATAGAGCTGCTTTACCAGCAATTTCTCTTGTAACTGACACAAGTGCTTTGACTGCTATAGGAAATGATTTTAAATTTAAATATATTTTTAGAAGACAACTGGAAGCATTAGCAAACAAAAACGATCTTATTTTACCAATAAGCACAAGTGGAAATAGTCAAAATATAATAGAGGCTTTAAAATATTCTAAAAAGAAAAAATATAAAATATTCGGTATTTTAGGTAATAAAGGTGGGGCAATTAAAAATTTATGCACCAATTCGTTTATAGTAAGCAGCAATAATCCATCAAGAGTTCAGGAAATTCATATAATTTTTTGGCAGTCAGTTTGTGAAATTATTGAAAATATTTATGCAAATAAGCAAAAATAATTTTGATATTTTGTTTTTTCCGTTATTATTTTTTCCAATCAGTATTGTTGTTGGACAAGCTGCAATATCTATAACTTTTTTATTTTCTCTAGTTATATTTGTAATAAAATTTAAACTTTTAAAAATAAAATATAATTTACAGAATATTTCTTTATTTTTATTTTTTATATCAATATTTGTAGGTTTAATTTTTAAAGACTATTCGTCAGATTTTTATTTTTCACAATTGAAAAGTTCTTTTTTATATTTAAAATTTTTAATAATTTATATTTTAATAATAAATATAAATATTGAAAAAAATTTTTACTCAATTTTAAAAATTATATTTTTTTTATCTTGCTGTTTGATGATTTTTGTAATTTTTGATACTTTGTATCAATATTTTAATCCAGATAAAATAGATATATTTGGTTATAAAGCAACTCTTGATAATCAAAATAGATTAACTGGTCCTTTTGGAAATGATGAGGCTATACCTGGATCTTTCTTAACTAAAGTTTCATTTGTGCATTTGATTTTCTTAAATTCTTTTTATCTTTATAACTATAATAAATTTAAGATCCCAATTTTTATTATTCTCTTATTTGTAAATTTACTTTATCTTTTTTCTATTTTTTTTTCAGGAGAAAGAATGGCTTTCTTGATGACAATTTTAGGTCTGATAATAGTTTTAATATTAGATCAAAAATTAAGAAAATATTTTTTAGCAGTTAGTATTCTTTTTTTTTCAATAACATTTTTAATTGTTTCTAATAATAACTATCTTAAAGAAAGGTATATAATTCTAAGTAAATTTTTATTTTCTCAAAATTATTTATCAGGTGATGTAATTATTAAAAGTAAATTGTCACAATCTGACTACTTAAAAAGAAATGAAATTAATTTTTTTAACAATCAGTGGGGAGCTCATTATTTGACCTCTATTGAAATATTTAAAGATAACCCTTTATTTGGCGCTGGGATAAAAGGTTTTAGAAAAAACTGTAGTAATAAAAAATATGAAAATATTAAATCACTATCTTATTATAAAAGATGTTCTTCACATCCACATAATTTATATTTAGAAATTTTATCAGAAACAGGCATTTTAGGATTTGGATCAATTTTTTTATTTCTTGGAACTCTTTTGTATAAAAATATCAAACTAATATTTAAGTTAAAAAAGATTAATTTTAATGATCAAAATAAAATTTTATTCTCATGTTATATTGGTTCTTTAGCTATTTTAATTTCATTATTTTGGCCAATAAGATCAAGTGGAAGCTTTTTTTCAAATTTAAATGGAATAATGATTTGGATGAATATTTTTTATGTTTCTTTATTTTATAGATATTTTAAAAAAAATAGTATGATTTAGTTTGCATATAACTTTGATTTATTTTTTTTCCAAATCTAATCATAGTGATTAACCTTTCGCTATCTTGCATTTTACTATTTCCACTATGAAGTCCCATCCAATCTCCAGCAATAATTGAACCAGGTTTCACTTCTAAAATTTTTTCGTTATTGGTATCTGCATACTTGTCTCTATGACTTCCAATTATATATTTTGTTGCTCCATTATCTTTATTTGTTCTAGTCCAGTATATAAAATAACTTAATGAAATAAAATCATCAGTATCTCTATGATATTCGGCTACTGGATGATTAATATCTTTTTTGATATTTAGCATTGTTGATAGTGTATAAGGTTCAGTTTGAAAACCACAGTAGTGATTGGCTAAATTTTTTAAATGAATATTATTGAAAAGTAAATTTACTAAGTCATTTTTTAAGCTTGTTTCTACATCATAAGAAAAGTAACCTTTACCAAAAATATCATGTTCAACTTTTTTATTAATTTGATCGTAGTGAGTTTTTTTAAGGTCTGATTGAAGTGGATCATGTCCATTATATAATTTTTGAGAATAAAAATATTTGATTAAATCATCTATATTTTTTTCACTAAAATTAAATAATTTTGATATGTCACTAAAACCATTTTTTCTTATTTCTTCAATAATATGTTTATAATCTTTATTAGAAATATATTTGTCATTCTTTTCGATTTTTTTAAAATGATTTTTTCTTATTTCAAATATTTCATCTATAGACATACCTCTAATGCTACTAAAGAAAATAAGTCTTAAAATTTTACTATTATTATAAAAATTATATCCAAAATACCTAATTAAAAAATTTAAAATTATTGCTGAAATTTTATGATAAATTTTGAAGGCAAATAATAAATAGAAAAATTCAAAAAAAAATTTTCTTTTTTTGTTAAATGTAAAAAAAATTTTATTTAAAATTTCTTTAAGAGAGTAAAAGTTTTTGTTTTTATTAGGTGAATATTTTATTTTTGTATTCATATTGATTCTAAATTTTATACATGTATTAAGTACTTATAATGCATTTTTTAAAAAAAATTATATCAATTATAATATCAGTAATATTTTCAATTTTATTAATTGAATTAGTCTTATATGTAGATAATTACAGGCCTGATTATGATAAATATACTAAAATAATTAATAACTTTAATTATACAACCAATGATGAAATTAAACTCCAAAGCAATGATAGTTTTATAGTATTAGGAGATAGCTTTACACATGCAGAAGTGTGTGCAAAAAAAAAGGAAGATTTTGTAAACATTCTTAAAAACAAATACAGAAATAAAAAAATTTATAATTTTGGCGTTAATGGTGGTTCACCAATACATTATATAAACATTTTAAATAGCTTAGATCTTCAAAATATAGATAAATTGCTAATTGTTTTGTATTACAATGATATCAATCTTACATATAGAAATTGTAAACTATATAGCAAACTAAGAAAAGATTTGTCTTATTTTCCGCAAAGTTGTGAAAATATTTTAAAATCAAAAGTAGATACTCAAAATGATACTTTTGTTAAAATAATTGATAATTTTTTTGAAACAAAATTTTTATTTTGGTCTTTAGTAAAAGAAGGTTTGGCAAATGCTCCTTATCTAAAGAAACTGTATAATAGATCATCTTGGGATCAAAAGTTTCAAGATGAAAATTCTGATGAATTTAAAGTTTTAGTAAATGACTTAAATTATTTAAAAATTGTAAGTGAAAAAAATAATATTGATATTACTTTTACATATTTTCCAGATGTTCATTTTCTTAAACCAAATTATCCAAGAGCAAAAGTTTGGGAAAATTTTATCAATAAAGTAAATTATAACGATATAAAAATTTATGATCCTTGGGATTATTTTCTTGCTAATACAAATAAGTCAAATTTAAGTTGGTCATTAGTTGACAAGCATGCAGATTGCGAAGCTAATCAAATAATGGCAAATTATCTTGAAACAATATTATAGCTAATCAAGCTTATATTTGGACTTGTAGTCTGATAGGAGATTTTTATTTTGCTTATTTTTATAAATTAAAAAGTTATTGCAAACAAGCAAATCTAAGTTTGTTCCCATTAAACATTTAAATGAGTCAGAAGGTGTGCATACAATTGGTTCTCCTCTTACATTAAATGAGGTATTAATTAATACTGAACAACCAGTAATATCCTTAAATTTTTTAATTAAATCATAAAAAGGTTTATTTGTATTTCTTTCGACAGTTTGTATTCTTGCTGTATAATCTACGTGAGTTACAGATGGTATTGATGATCTCTTAATATTTAATTTTTCTATGCCGAAGAGTTTTTTATCCTTTTCATTCATCTCAATTTTTAGTTCTTCTTTAATTTCACTCACAAGTAACATGTATGGACTTTGAGTGTTTATTTTAAAATACTTATTTAAATCTTCTCTCAATACAGCTGGAGCAAAAGGTCTAAAGCTTTCTCTAAACTTCACCTTTAAATTTAACTCTTTTTGCATTTGTTCTGATTTTGGATTAGCAATTATTGATCTTGACCCAAGTGCTCTAGGCCCAAATTCCATTCTACCTTGAAACCAGCCGATTGCTCTATTATCTTTTAATTCATTGGCCACAATCTCAATCATTTCCTCGTAACTTTTCTTTTCATAAACAGCACCAACATTTTTGAGATGTTTTTCGATCTCATTGTCTGGGAATTCAGGACCTAAATACGAACCATTCATCGAATCATTTTTATCAATGATTCTTTTGTTATTTAGTTCATCATACCAAAAAGCTAAAGCTGCGCCCAAAGATCCACCAGCATCTCCTGATGCTGGTTGTATCCATATATTTTTAAATATATTTTCTTTATGAATCTTACCATTTGCAACACAATTTAGTGCAACACCACCAGCCAAACATAAATTTTCAAATTGATATTCTTTCTTTAATGATTTTACTAAATTAATCATTATTTCCTCAGTTACTTTTTGGATTGAAGAAGCAAGATCCATATGAAAACTCTCGATTTTATCTGTTTCTGGTTTTCTTGGATTTTTACCAAACAAATTATTAAATTTTTCATTGGTCATTTTTAATCCTGTAGCAAAGTCAAAATAATCCATATTTAATCTGAATGATCCATCGCTTTTAATATCTATTAAGTTTTCTTTAATAATATTTGCATATTTGGGAGTTCCATATGGCGCCAACCCCATCAATTTGTATTCACCACTGTTTACTTTGAAACCTGTATAATAGGTAAATGCTGAATATAATAATCCTAAAGAATGGGGAAAATGTATCTCTTTTTCCATTTCTATTTTGTTTTTTTTTCCAATAGCAACTGTTGTTGTTGCCCATTCACCAACACCGTCTGCTGTTAATATTAAAGCTTCTTCAAAAGGTGAAGGATAAAATGCACTAGCTGCATGACTCAAATGATGTTCAGAAAAATAAATTTTACTATTAAAATTATAATTTGGATCGTGTCTTTTTAGACTCTCTAAAAGAAGTTTTTTTTGAAAAAGTTTTTCTCTTAGCCAAATAGGCATAGCTTTTGAGAACTGTTTAAAACCTTGTGGAGCAAATCCAACAAAAGTTTCTAATAATCTTTCGAATTTTAAAAAGGGTTTTTCAAAAAAAACTATATGATCAATCTCAGAAATTTTTATTTTTGCAAAATCTAATATATTTTCTATAGAATAGAATGGATAGGATGAGTCATGTTTAATTCTTGTAAATCTTTCTTCTTGAACTGCTACAACAATTTTTCCATTTTCAATTAATGCTGCAGCACTGTCATGATAAAATGCAGATATGCCTAAAATTTTTGTCACTTAAAATATAGTATAAATAAATGGTGCAATCGCCGAACCTTGGCTTAAGATAATTAATCCCCCAAATAAAACTAAAACAATAATAATTGGTAAAAGCCAATATTTTTTTCTTATTTTTAAAAAATTTATAAATTCTTTAATAAATTCCATTTTTAGAACCTCTGTTTCATTGATGTTTTTTTATTAATTCTCTTTATCCAGTAAGATGAGTTGCTATTAAATTTTAAATTCAAAATATCCTTTTTTAGCAGTTTCATAATTAATCCTATTGGAGTGACTATACCAAAAAAAATAATCATCATTACAATTGGAGATATAATTTTTCCTAGAAAAATACCAAATTTAAACCAAAGTTTATTTAGTGGTGTTAAAAGATTTGAGTTAATGCTCCCAAGTATGAAAAACAGAATTGTAATTATTGATGACCAAATTCTTATTTGACCATTGTCTAAAATTGGCCAAACTGATATTAATAGAAACACTAAACAAAATACGTATCCAAAATTTCTATTTGAAGGAAGTTTAATTTTTTTCTCTATCACAACAATCTAATAGACTATCAAAACAAACCATACAATTAATTTTTTATTAGATTTTATTTATTTTTTTTAATTATATGAGTTATTTGTTTGTCAAATTTAATATTTTTTTTATAAAAAAAAGTAATATTACACTTTTTTGCTGCCATTTTATCTGTTTTTTTATCTCCAATCATATAACTATTTTTGACATCAATTGACCAATCAGAAATAGCCTTTTGAATCAATCCTGGTTTAGGTTTTCTGCAATTACAGTTTTTTTTATATTTACCTTTAGCTTTAGTAGGGTGATGGGGACAATAATAAGTATCATCAATATTTGCATTATTTTTATTACATTCTTTTAAAATAAAATTTGTAATTTTGTTGAAACTTTTTTTTGAATAATATCCTCTACCTATTCCAGATTGATTTGTTACTACAATAGTTAAATATTTTTTTTTATTAATAATATTTATAGCTTTAAAGACACCTGGTTTAAAAAAAAAATCATTTTTTTTATATACATACCCAGTATCTTCATTGATTACTCCATCTCTATCTAAAAAAAAGGCTTTATTTGAAATATTTAATTTTAAAAATTTTATTGCAGTTTTTAAGTTTTTTTTAATTCCAATATCAATAAAAAACTTATTATAAATTTTTCCAAATATTTGATTTTGATTAATTAAATTTTTAAAATGTTCATTTTCCAGAGAAGAAAAATTATTTTTAATACTTCTTAAAAATTTTCTTTTAATATAATAAACACCTCCGTTCATTATATAAGTTTTATTTTTTGAAAAATTAATTAAATTTTTTTTTATAGAAATATTGTTTATTTTTTTGTTTGATTTATAATTTTTATTTTTGGTACAAGCAATAGATATAATTTTATTACTATCTTTTGAAAAATTATAAAAATTATCCAAATCTATTGGAAAAAAACTATCACCATTAAATAAAAAAAAATCATTTGTGATATATTTTTTAATGTTAAAAAGGGCTCCCCCGGTTCCTTTTGGTTTTTTCTCTAAAATACATTTAATTTTAACTCCAAATATTTCTTTGTTGTGATATCTATGAAAAAAATCCTTGTGCTTATATGAGCACAATAAAAAAATTATTTTAAAATTATATTTACAGATATAGTATAAAAGATAATCTAAGAAAGGTTTGCTACCAATTTGTAGTAAGGGTTTTGCAGTTTTTTTAGTTAGTTCTTTTAATCTGGATCCTTTACCGCCGACTAAAATAACACCCTGATATTTCATAAATAATGTTTAACCAAATAATACCAAAAAAAAATCATTATAATTATTAAATATTCTTATTTTTTAACAAAATTTATTTTTAAAAAATCTTTACTTATTTATATTAAGCTTGTATAAGACGCTGCCTGGTGATTATTGCGAAAGGGCAATACCCGATCCCATTCCGAACTCGGAAGTCAAGCCTTTCTGCGCCAATGGTACTTTGTCTTAAGACATGGAA
>MDSZ01269248.1_pt1 | contig 23359 bp, 22 predicted proteins | sample 811201 | NCBI WGS metagenome assembly MDSZ01 (sample SAMN05326647, study PRJNA326480) | marine metagenome | isolation source: seawater | place: Indian Ocean: North | collected 2010
AAAAAAAAAAAATACTTCTAAATGTTGATTGTAACAATCTTAATGGTGGTATTTTGCCCCAAGATATAGATGTACTTTTGTCCTCTTTTGCTGGAGGTGCATCAGGATTTCCTTTATGTTTTGACGATTTTTCATTTAGCGAAAAAGAGAGAATTTTAGACAGAAATAGAAAAGCCATTTTTAATATGGTTGTGCAGTTAATAAAAAAAACTAAATGTAAAATATTCATTCCTTATGCTGGTTTTTTTTCAGAAAAGGCAGTTAGAGATAAATATGTATTTGAAAATAATAAAAAAAATACTTTAAAAAATTTTGAAAATTACTCAAAACAATTTAATTCTGAAGTTAAAATTATAGATACAGCAAAATTTGACACAGTATTTTTAGGTTCAAAGATAAAATTTAAAAAACAAAATAATATTAAAAGGTCGACTGGCACTGATATACAATCCATAGAAAATTATATAAAAATTTCTAAAAAAAATTATTTAAATTTATCAAGCGAATACATCCAAGAGTATTTTAAAAATTCAAAATTTAAATCAAATCTAGTCTTATATTTAATACCCACTAATGACGATTTCGAATTAAACGATGAGGGCTATATCATAAATTTTTCTAAAAAAGATATAGAATTTAAAAAACTTGAATCTTCTAAAATATCAAAAATATTTCAGAAAATTAAAAGTGGTAATGAGCGTCATTTATTTATTAGGGCTAGAGAGGAATCATTAAATATGGTATTTGCAAATAAGTTACCTTGGGAGGACTTATTAATTGGATTTCAATGTAGAATTCAAAGAAAGCCCAATATATATAACAACGATTTTTGGCAACATTTTACAAACAAGTACATAGATAAAGTAAATTTTAGATATAAAAACCCATGTGGTTCATGTGAAGTTCTTTTTCAACAGGTATATTAATGAAATCAATTTTAAAAATATGCATCAAATCAAATACAAAAATTTCTAAGGCTATTCTTAAGTTAAGAAAAACTGGTGATAAATGCCTTTTAGTTGTTGATAAAAATTTAAATTTATTAGGAACTTTAACTGACGGTGATTTACGATTACCAATTGTAAGGGGGATAAATTTAAATAATTCAATAGAGAAATTTTATAATAAAAAACCAAAAACTTTAAAAGAAAAGGATTTAAATAATAAAAATCTTGTAACAGAATTATTTACCAAATACGGTATAAATATTATCCCTATTGTTAATAAAAAAAAATTAATTAAAATTATTACTTGGTCAGATATTTTTTCCAAGAAAGAAGGACCTAAACCAGATTTTGATTTAGTTATTATGGCAGGAGGAAAAGGAACGCGATTACTTCCATTTACCAAAGTATTACCAAAACCTCTTATACCGGTTAATGATAAGCCAATAATATCTCACATATTAAACTTTTTTAAAAAAGGAAATTTAAAAAATACTTGGATTACTGTAAATTTTAAATCCAACATCTTAAAGTCGTATTTAAATTCAGCAGAGAAAAGAATAAAAATTGACTATATAAATGAGAAAAAACCTCTAGGAACAATTGGCTCGGTTGGGTTAATTCCAGAAAAAAAGATATCTAAAAATTTTATTGTAACAAATTGCGATATTCTTCTTGATGAGCCGCTTAACAAAATTCTTGAATATCACAATAATCAACAGTCTGACATGACTGTTGTTGTTGTTAAAAAGAAATATAAAATTCCTTATGGAACTTGTGTTATTGGTGCGAAGGGAAATTTTTTAAAACTTGTTGAAAAGCCTGAGTACAGTTTTTTTGTTAACACTGGATTTTATATCATGAATAAAAAATTAATTAAATTTATTCAAAAAAATAAATATCAAGACATTAATGAATTTATTAATAAAATTAAAAAATTGAATAAAAAAATAAATTGTTATCCAGTTACTGAAAAGAGTTGGAAAGATTTCGGGCAGTGGGAAGAGTATTTTAATGAAACTAAGAACTAAAAAAATAAATAAAATTAAGTATAAATATTTAACTTTTATACCAGCAAGATCTGGATCAAAAGAATTAAAACACAAAAATTTACAAAAGATTAAAGGTAAAACTTTATTAGAGCTCACTATAAATTTTATAAAAAAAATAAATTTAAAAAAAAATTTTATTTTTGTAAGTACTGACTCAAATAAGTACTCAAATTTATCAAAAAAATACGGAGCCCATTGTAATTTTCTAAGAAGTAAGAAGAATTCAAGTTCATCATCAATTATTGACGAGGCAATATTTGAATTTTTAAATCACAAAAGTTTTTTAAATTATGAATTTGAGATACTCATATTACTTTTACCAACTCAACCCTTCAGAAATACGGTTGATTTTAAAAAAGGAATTAAATTAATAGAAAAAAAATCAATTGAGAGTGTCATAAGTATAAAAAATTTAAATAGAAACGACAATTACATTTTTAAAATCAATTCAAACAAATTATTAATTAAAAAAAATTTAAAATCTACTAATAGGCAATTTATAAATACAAATTATACACCTTGCGGGTGTTTTTATATTACCAAAATGATTTCTTTTAAAAAATTTAAATCCATTTTTAATTTAAAAAATAAAGGTGTGATAACAAAATATCCACATAATTTAGATATAGATAATATACAGGATTTAAACCTTGCAAGACTCATTATGAATAACAAAAGAAAATTTAATTTGAATGTTTAAATTTATTTATAATTAATATATGAAAAAAATTATTATTTTTGGATCAGGTGACCACGCACGAATGATTTTTTCTGAATTAGTCGAAAATTCCAAATATGATATTTTAGGTTTTATAGATAATTTCAAAAATAAAAAAAAAATAGAAAAATATAAAAATAAAAATTTTTATAACTTAGGAACAATAAATGAAAATAAAAATATTTTAAAAAAAACTTTCGGAGTTATTGGTATAGGAGATAATTATAAAAGATTTAAAGTTTATAGTGAAATAAACGCTTTATTTGAAAATTTTAAATGGGAAAAAATAATTTTTAGTAAATCTAATATTCATGATGATGTATCTATTGGCAATGGATCTGTAATTATGCCAAATGTTACAATAAATTTTGGATCAAAAATTGGTAATCATTGCTTGATAAATACATCTTCGTCACTAGATCATGATAATCATTTCGAAGATTTTTCGAGCACTGGACCTGGAATTATTACAGGTGGAAGAGTATACGTTGGAAAACTAACCCATCTCGGTATAGGTGCTGTAATTCAAAATAAATGCAAAATAGGGAAAAATACTATTATAGGTGCTAATTCACTAGTAAATAAAAATTGTGAGGATAACCTTGTATATTATGGTAACCCAGCAAAAAAAATAAGAAAAAGACTGAAAGGTGATAAATATTTATAATGATAAATAATAAATCTATATTAATAACCGGAGGAACAGGTTCATTTGGTAAACATTTAACTTTAAAGCTACTTAATAAATATAACCCAAAAAAAATAGTTATTTTTAGTAGAGATGAATTTAAACAATATCAATTTAAAAATGAGATTGATAACAAGTATCACAAGAAATTAAGATTTTTTATTGGAGATATAAGAGATTATCAGCGTTTGATGGATGCTTTGAAAGGTATTGATTATGTTTTTCACGCGGCTGCTTTAAAGCATGTTCCTGCATTAGAATATAACCCATTTGAGGCAGTAAAAACAAATGTGTTAGGATCTCAAAATTTGATTACAGCTTGTCAAAATTCAAAAGTAAGAAAACTAATAGCACTTAGTACTGATAAAGCTGCAGCTCCAATTAATTTATATGGGGCTACAAAATTAACTGCTGATAAATTATTTGTGGCGTCTAATAACTCAGCAGGCAACAATCTTTTCGCAGCTTCAATTGTTAGATATGGAAATGTAATGTCAAGTCGAGGATCAGTTATACCGTACTTCCAAACTAGGATGAATGAAAAATATTTGGAAATAACTGATTTAAAAATGACTAGATTTAATATTACTCTAGATCAGGGAATTAATTTTGTTTTAGAATGTTTTAAAAAAATGATTGGAGGTGAAATATTTGTACCAAAAATACCTTCTTATAAAATTACTGACATTGCTAAAGCTGTAGCGCCAAATGCAAAAATTAGGATAATTGGCATTAGACCAGGTGAAAAAATTAGTGAAGAAATGATTACGGCTTCAGACTCACTAAATACCATAGATTGTGGAAAATATTATATAATTTTACCATCTAAAGAATACTTAGCAAAAAATCATACTTTAAAAATTATAAAAAAAAATAAAGGAAAATTTTGTAAAAGGGGGTTTTCTTATAATAGCGGTAATAATAATCAATTTCTAAAAATTAGTGAAATAAAAAAACTTCTTAAACAATAACTTTTTATTGAGCTTTAAAAAATGAAAATAAGTTACGGTAAACAGTATATAGATAAAGCTGACAAGGTAGCTGTGACAAAAGCTTTGTCATCTGAATTTATAACTCAAGGAAAATATGTTGAAAATTTTGAAGCTGAGTTAAAAAAAATTTTTAAAAGTAGATATGTGTGTGCAGTATCAAGTGGTACAGCAGGTATGCATCTAATTGCAAAGGCGCTAAATTGGGGCAAAAACGATATAATATTGATGAGTGCTGTTACCTTTGTGTCTACAGCAAATATAATTGAACATTTAGGTGCTAAACTAGATTTGATCGATATTGATGAAACTACTTATAACATAGATATAGATAAGTTAGAGAAAAAAATTAAATTTTACAAAAGCCAAAAAAAAAATATAAAAGCTGTTGTTGCAACAGATTATGCCGGTCTACCATGTGAATGGAAAAAACTAAAACAATTATCAGACATTCATAATTTTAAAATCATAAACGATAATTGTCATGCAATTGGAGCTGAATATAAAGGAAAAATTTCTTATGGAGCAAAATATGCAATTGCTTCAATTCACAGCTACCACCCAGTCAAAAATATTACTACTGGTGAAGGTGGTGCAATTTTTACTAATAATAAAGAAATATATTATAAAATTAAAAAATTAAGATCTCATGGTATCGAAAAAAGGGGAAAAGATAATATTCCCTGGTATTATGATATTAGTTCAATAGGTTTTAATTACAGAATAAATGATTTCCAGTGTGCGTTAGGAATATCTCAATTAAAAAAATTAAATAAATTTTTAAAGAGAAGACGTTATGTTGCAAACTACTATTTTCAAAGGTTAAAAAATTTAAAATTCTTAAAATTACCACAGGCAAAATATAATCGTCATCATTCGTATCATTTATTTCCAGTTCAAATAAATTTTAACAAAATAAAGTTAGATAAAAAAAATTTTTTTTTTATTTTTTAAAAGGAAAAATATTTCATTACAAGTTCATTATATTCCAATTTACAGATTAACATATTATAAAAAAAAATATAATTTTTTAAAAAAAAATTTTCCAAACTCAGAAAAATTTTATAAAAGTGTTGTATCGCTTCCTATATTTTATTCAATAAAAGAAAACCAATTAAATAAAATAATTAATTTAATTAAAGGTGTAGAAAAAAAAAATGTATATTAATTTTAATTATATATGCAGGAATGTTAAATAAAAATTTTTACCAAATATGAAAAATTTTAGTAAAGATTGTATAGGCATATTCAAATATAGTTCTTGTAACACAAGTTCAATAATCAACGCTTTAGAAATGCTAAGGGTTAAATTTGTATTGTCAGAAAAATTTGATGAAATTAAACACTTAAGCAAAATTATATTACCAGGAGTGGGTAATATGAAAAATATACCACAACCGTACCTGAAAAAAATGAAAATAGACATTGAAGAATATTTAAATTATGGTGGTATGATTTACGGAATTTGTCTTGGACTTCAAATTCTTTTTGATGAAAGTGTAGAGTCTAATAATAAGGCCTTGGGTATAATTAAAGGCAACGTTTTACCAGTAGAAAAAGATTTTAAAATTGGTTTGTCTGTTGGATTTCATAAAATTGAATTATCAGAAAATGTAAAAACTAATCTTTTATTTTCAAAATTATTTAAAGATGTAGAAAAAGATGAAAGGTTTTATTTTCTTCATAAATATTATTGTAAATCAACGGATCAAAATGCAGATTTGTTAAATATAAAAATCAATAACCGTATTATGCCTGTAGCTTTTCAGAAAGGGAACGTGATTGGTACACAGTTTCATCCAGAATTAAGTAAAAAGGCTGGATTAAAAGTTTTAAGAAATTTTATAGGAATCTAAATGAGGGTAATTGCAAGACTTGACATTAAACAAGGAATATTAATTAAAAGTATAATGTTTGATGGTGTAAAAAAATTAGGTGATCCAAAAGAATTTGCACAGCGTTATTATGAAAAAGGAATAGATGAACTTTTATTAATTAACAATACAGGCTCTTTATATAATACAAAGATAGACAATGATTTAATAAAAAAAATTAGATCTTTAAAAGCAATACCAATAGCCGCTGGAGGAGGAATCAAAAGTTTAGATGACGCGAAAAAAATAATTGAGTCAGGTTGTGATAAAATAGTGATTAATAGTTTAATACACACAAATTATTCTGAAGTTGAAAAAATAATTAATTGTTTAGGATCTGCATCAGTTATAGGAGCAATTCAGTTTGAAAAAAAAAGATTAAGCGGTGAAATTGAAACATTTTATGAGATGGCAAGAGAAAATACAGGGCTCAATTTAAAAAAATGTATATCAAAATATAAAGAATTAGGTGTTGGAGAACTCTTATTAACGGATATTTCCAGAGATGGAATTTACAGTGGTTTGACAGATGAAATAATGGAAGAAATTGAGGAAAATAAATTTAACTTTCCATTACTTTTAAGTGGTGGTTTCAAAAATATTGATGAAATGTCAAAATACGATAAAAAAATTTCAGGAATTGTTGTTTCTTCCTCGTTTCATTATAAAAAAATAAAAGTTGAGGATTTAATTAATTTTAGGAACAAGAATTTTTAATATTTTATGAGATATGCAATCATACCAGCAAGAGAAGGAAGTAAAAGAATCAAAAACAAGAATGTAAAATTGTTTAATGGAAAACCAATAATAGGACATGTTATTAAAAAATTATTAAAATTTAAAATATTCGACAAAATTATAGTTTCAACAGATAGTAAAAAAATTGCAAATATTGCTAAAAAATATGGGGCAGAAGTTCCTTTTATCAGGTCAAAAGGATTAGCCAACGATTTTGTTGCTACAAAAGAAGTTATTTTAGATGCTATAAATAAATTAGAACTTGATAACTTAAAAGACTATGTATGTTGTATTTATCCAACCTCAGTATTTATTAAAAAAAAATATCTTTCAAAGGCTTTAAAAAGTGTAATTAATAAAAATAATTTTTTTTTTACAGCTAAAAAATTTCAACACCCAATACAAAGAAGTTTTTATAAAAAAAAGAAACTTATCTTTTTTGATAAAAATCTTCTAAAATATAGAACTCAAGATTTAATAGAATATTATCATGACGCAGCACAATTTTATTTTGCTAGAGTAAAAACTTGGAAAAATAAAGAAATCATTAATACAAACTCTGACTTTGTTGAAATACCATTAAATGAGTCTCATGATATTGATAATTTAGATGACTGGAAGCTTTCGGAAATTCTTTGGAAAAATTTAAAAAAAAAATATAAGTCATGAAGATATTAATAATATCTCTTACCTTTCATCCTGGTTTTGAATTATCTGATAGTAGTTTGTCTGAAGAGCTCGAAAAGAAAAATTATAATATCACTTATGCATTGAAATCTAATGAAATGTATAATCCAATTAATAAAAAGGTAAGTAATTTATACTGTGGATTTCCAGGCTTTAAAAAATCAATATTAAACAAAATTAAAGTAAAAAAAAAATTATTATTTAATAGCTGGTTTCAATTAAAAAAGTTAATACGAGAACATGATTTAATTATTGTAGGAGGATATAGAAATAGTTTTTGGATTATAAAATATTCAAGATTATTAGGAAAAAAAGTATTATATCATAAAAATCCTGCTGAGATGTCAATAGATTCTGGAATTACTCCAGACGTTTTCTTCTTTAAAGATATTTTTCAAAAAAAACAAATTAAAAGTAGCATCAAATATAATAGTTTAAATAAATTTTCTAATTTAGATAAATTTTTAGTTACTGGCTCACTTCAATATCAATCTATTTTTGAAAAGAAAAAATTAAATTATAAAAATTTTTGTAGAAAATATAATCTAGATTTTAAGAAGGATTTAGTATTATTTTTGCCTTTAGGACCACAACATCATACAAAACAATATAAAGAAGATTATAAAAAAATATGTCATAAATTGGAAAGTCGATTTAATTTATTAATCAAAGGACATCCCGCAGATATATTTAAGAGAAAAAATACTCAATTTTATAATAAAAATAAGCATTCATGGGAAATTTTAGGAATAAATAATATTTGCAAACCAGCTGATTTTTACGAAGCAATTCAATATTCAAAGTGCTGTGTTTCTATTTATTCCACAGTATTTGTTGAAGTAAACTTAAACAATAAACCAATCATATTTGTAAACAAATATGATCATATACACAATATGATGACAAATAAATTTAAGAGATTTTCAAAAAAAAATTATAATTATAAACTTGGTTGGCATAAATATGAACTACCTAAAAGTATTTTAAAAATTGTATTTGAAGAAATGAAAAAAAAAGGAAGGATACAAAAATTTAAAAAAGATTTTTATTGGTATTTTGATAAATCAACCGAGTTTTATGGTAAGGACGTAATATTTAAGGATATGATTAAAGCAATAAATTCTTTACCAGTTAAAAAAAAATTTTCTTTAAGAAGTAAGATAATTGGAAATAATTATTCACCATTAAGGAATATGGTTACAAATATAGAAAAACACCTCATCAATACAAAAAAAAATAAATTTAATTTTAATAATTTTATATTATATATTTTTGAAGAATTTAGAGATATTTTAATTTATTTGTATCAAATAATTAGGAAATTATAGAAATTTATATAATATAACTTTAGATTGTAAATATTATGCAGCATATATTAATTGATAAATTTGACGAAAAAATCATCAATAAAATGTCTGAGGAATTTAAAAGTAACAATCCTTTTCCTCATATAGTTTTTGATAATTTTCTAAATAGCGAAAGCGCTGAAAGAAGTCTCACAAATTTTAAAATAAATGAAAATTGGATAAATTATTCTTTCGTAAATAATTTTAGGAAATACGGACTTGTTGATAAAAAATTTATGGACAAAACTATGAATGAAATACTAGATGAATTAGGATCCCCAGAATTCATAGAAATTGTATCAAAAATAACGGGAATACAAAATCTTTTTTTAGACAAAACACTAGGTGGTGGTGGTTTAAATCAAGTCTTTAATGGTGGTTCATTAAACGTTCATACAGATTTTATACCCCATATTAAAGAGAAAAATTGGAAAAGAGTATTGAATTTAATTATATATTTAAACCATGATTGGAAAAGTTCATATAAAGGTGAACTAGAGTTTTGGGACGAGAAAGTAAAAAATAAAATAAAATCAATATCTCCAACTTTTAATAGATGTGTAATTTTTAAGACAGATAAAAAAAGTTTTCATGGTCACCCAGAAAAAATGAATTTACCAGATGATGTTTCTAGAAAATCAATAATTATTTATTACCTAGTGAAAGAAGAAAAAGAACAAAAAATTTATTCAACAAAATATGTAGGTAGGCCAGGAGATAGTGCTTATACTAGGTTTATGATACATTTAGATACTTTTTTGAATAAAATACTTACCTACGCAAAACGGTATGGATTTTTAAATGATAAGATAGCTTCAAAAATATTGAGTTTGTTTAAAAATTAATTAAAGAATAAAGATGATTTTATCTTCAAATATAAAAGAATTTATTCTTGTAGCATTAATTTTTATTTCATTAATTATTTCTACTTCTTTTCATACAGCAACGACCCCACCAGATGATACTTTTGAGCCTGGCGCATATCATGTAGCCACATCCGCAGAAGATGATGGTAATCCAATATTTGCAGAACATTTTTCTGATTTTGCAATTATATATAAACAATTTTTTGAAAATGGCTGGCAGGATAACTTTCATCCACGTGTCATGACAGGTATGAACGATTTATGGAAGTCATCTGGAACTTGGGGTGATAGTGGATATTATTTAATACATACAGGATATTATGCTGGATTAATAGATAGACCTGATGACGATATACCTAATCAAAATAAAACACACACTGTCTACAAATATAGATGGATGGTTCCATTTATAGTTGGAAATATTTATAAAGGTATTAATAATTTGAAGTTAGACAAAACTAATTATGATAATCAATGGAATGAAAAATCAATTTCCAGGTTGGTCTACATCTGGATCTGTATAAATTTTATCTCCATATTTTTTGCCTCTATTTTAATGTATTATTATTTAAAAAGAAGTTTTAACTTTAATCCCCTAATTAGTTTAATTGGAGGAATATTTTTCATAACTTCTTTAATTGTTCTCAGAACGTCAAATTTTCCTATGTCAGAGCCTTTTGCATGTTTAATTTCCATGCTTTTATTTATAACCCTCTACAATAAAAATTATTTTTATTATATTTGTATTTCTTTGGTAGGCATTGCATCAAGAGACATCTTCCTATTTTCAGCTGTGCTACTTTTTTTTAATATTAGTTTTAATAATAAGGAGTCTATTTTAAAAGGACTTTTGTTAAGTTCAATACCCGCAATTTTCTACCTACTTCAAAGATTTTATATAAATGAAAGTATATCTTTTGAAATTACAATGGGTAGAGATTTACTAAAAGACCCTTTTGTAGTTCAAGGCTTAGTTATATTTACAAATTTAGATAATTTTATTTATTTTGTTCTACGTTTAGGATTAACATTTGGAGTATTTTGGTTAGGAATTTATCATATTAGAAGAAATAATTTTTTATTTAGATCTTCATCTGCAATATTATTTTTAATTATAATAAATTTGTTATTTGTTGGTAATGGAAGTGGAATTACTAGACATGTTGGCATAATGTTTCCAATCATTATTCCATTATTTTTATATTTTATTAAAGATCATTTTAATTTGGAGAATGTGAAATGAAAAACTTTGATGTAATCATTTTATGTGGAGGGAAAGGAGAAAGATTAAAGCCATTAACGATTAATACTCCAAAACCACTAACGAAGATTAAAAATAAACCTTTTTTATTTTATTTAATTCAATTTTTTTTGAGGAAAAAATTTAATAATATAATTATTGCTTGTGGTTACAAATCTAACTTATTTAAATTATTTTTGAAAAAATATTTTAAAAATAAAAAAAATATTATATTTTTAGATTCCGGAGATGCCGATGTTCTGAAAAGAATAAAAGACTCAAAAAGTTTTATAAATAATAACTTTTTTGTTTGTTATGGGGATGCATTTGCAACTATTGATTTAAAAAAATATTCAAATTTTTTTAATTTATGTAAAAATGATGTATCTACAATGGTTGGGTCATTTTATAGACTTCAATTTGGAACATTAAAAATAAGTAAAAGAAATAATACAGTTTTAAAATTTATGGAAAAACCAAAAATAAAAGAACCAATAAATATTGGTTATTTTATTTTTCACAAAAATATATTTGATTTAATGAATAAATTCAAAAGTTGGTTAAAATTTCTTAATCATATTATAAATAAAAAAAAATTAAAATTTTTTAATTTTAACGGTCTGCATCTAACATTTAATAACTTAGGTGAGTTGCAGGTGGCAAAATCAAAGATAAAAGAGATAGAAAACTTCTTAAAAAATTAAAAAAGCTTTTGGAAATTACTATCTTTATTTTCAAAATTTTCTAAGTAATTTCTATACCAATCAATTGTTATCTTTAATCCCTCAATAAAAGATTTTGATGGTTTCCAATTAGTTATGTTATTGAATTTATTGTAATTAGCTGACATTCTTGATATGTCAGTTTTTCTTGATTTCAACTTTCCAATGCTCAATTTAGATTTTGTTTTTGTAAGTTTGTGAATCAATATTGCCAGATCTTTAATTCTTGTCTCTTTGTTAGATCCAATATTATAAATATTATTAAATGTTTTTTTACTTTCTGCGCATTTAATAAATCCATCAACTAAATTGTTTACATAGTTAAATTCTCTTGTTTGAAGTCCTTTTGTAGTTTTAATTTCTTCACCTCTAAGAGATTTAATAATTAATTCAGGTATTACAGCTTTCATGCTTTGCCATGGACCAAAAGCATTAAATGGGCGAATTATTTTTATGTTTTTTTTATAAAACCTCATGTGCATATTTGCATATAATTCTCCTCCATATTTGCCTATCGAGTAAGGTGAAATTGGCTGAGGAGTCATGCTTTCTACAAAAGGGGCTCTTTTTTGGTATCCATAAATTTCTGAGGTAGAAATATAAATAAATTGTTTATAATTTTTAATATTTTCTAATATATTTGAAGTTCCTATAATATTACTAGTCAAGCTTTCCTGAACATTTGAAAAACTTCCACCTACATCATTGTAAGCGGCCAGGTGAAATATTGTATCAGCTTTAAAATTATTGATTTTTTTAATAGTATCAACGTTTCTTAAATCAGATTCAATTACATGAATTTTCTGCCAAATGTCTGCAACCCTAATATTATCAAATATACTATTATATTTAGTGGTTATTGCTACTTTCGCTCCTTTTCTTAAACATTCTCTGGTCAAATGAGATCCAATAAAACCCGATCCTCCGGTAATTAAAACTTTTTTCATTTAATAATCTACTTTTCTAATTAATTCAAAAGCTTCAGCAAATTTCAAGTTTACCATATTACCTCTAAATTGATTTAAATTTAAAATTGATTTTATTGATAATATATTTGGGTATTTTTTAAATTGTTTTTTATACATCATCAAAGCCCTTTTCTTCATTTTTATCTCTTTTTCAATATTGATGAAACAGTTCGGATTAAAATTTATTTTATTAGGAAAAATTGAAAACTCACTAGCTGATGGAATTTCAAAAGTAAGAAATTTTGAAATTTTTATACCTTTTGCTGGTCGGGCAGCAATAAAAGTAGCATCAAATGTTTTTCTATGGTCATCATGAATGTCGTAAGGAGAGTGAGTATAAATTATATCTGGTTTAAATTTATAAATTTCTTCTTTAATTAGAGAGTTCATTTCAGTAACGTATTTTTGTGTTAATGATAAATTTGGAAAATTTAAAAAAATTGGTTTTTCAAATTTTAAAAATTTTGATACTTTTTCGGCATTTTTTTTTCGTTTGTCGGAATTTTTTTTATTTATATTTTGATTTTTACTTCTAGCGCCCTCCGACTCAGATGTAAAAATTACCTTTACAGCGTCTTTATTTGATACATGTTTAATTAAACTTCCTCCGCATCCAATAATTTCATCATCAGGATGAGAAACTACAACTAATACTTTTTTTTTCATAAAATTAAGTTAAACATTTTACTCATACATATATTTATTTTAATGAGCAACAAAATAAGAAAAACAAAATTTTGCAGACTTTGTAAAAGCAAAAACTTATATAATTTTTTAAAATTAGGAAAAATACCTGTTACAAATGAATTAAACTCTCGTGATAATAAAACAAAATATCCAAATCTTAATATTATGGTTTGTTGCAATTGTTGGCATGTACAGTCTGGATCAGTTCCCAACTCATCAAAATTTTATAAACATAAATACACATATCATACGAGGTTTATCAAAACTATTGATGAACATTTTTATAAAAATGCAAAAATTATTTCTAAAAAATTTTCACTTAAAAAAAATGACTTAGTAATTGATATAGGTGGAAATGATGGGACATATTTAAAACATTTTAAGAAACTGAATAAAAAAATTAAAACATTATGTGTTGAACCTACGATCGAAACATCTAATTTTGCTAAAAAAATTGGAATTAATGTTTTTCAAGATTTCTTTAACTTAAAAAATTCTCAAAAGATAAAAAAAAAATATGGTTTACCTAAAATTATTTTATGTACAAATTCTTATGGGAATATTGATAATATTCTTAACTTCACAAAGGGCATCGATGAATTAATTGGTGAAGATACAGTTTTTATTTTTGAAAATCCTTATTTAGTTAGTACTTTAAAAAATAATCAATTTGATACAATGTATTATGAACATGTTTCGTATTTTTCAATTACACCTTTGGTTAAATTTTTTAGGAAATTCAATTTAGAGATTTTTAATTATAAAAAAACTAGAGTCCATGGTGGTTCTATTATGATTTATGTCAGAAGAAAAAAGAATAATAGAATTAATAAAAGAATATTATCAATAATTAAAAATGAAAAAAAATTTGGTTTATCAAATATTAAGACATATAAAAATTTTTCTAAAAATATCAAAAAGATAAAAAATAGTTTGAATGATTTGTTGAATAGACTTTCTAAGAATAACAAATCAATAATTGCTTATGGCGCATCTGATAGAGGTATGGTTTTGTTAAATTATTGTAAAATTGGAAAAAAAAATATAAATTTTGTAGTAGACAGAAATCCTTTTAAACATAATTATTTTTATTCTGGCACAGGTTTAAAAATTTATAATGTAGAAAAATTAATAAAAGAAAAACCAGATTATGTTTTTTTAACTGCTTGGAATTTTCATTCAGAAATTATAAAATATCTAAATAAAAAAATTAAAACAAAATATATTATTCCTTTACCTACTGTTAAAATTATAGAATAAATTAAATATGAAAAAAAAATAAGTATTATATGCCCAGTTTTTAACGAAGAAAATTGTATCCCTCCATTTTTTGATAGAATAAAAATTATAAAGGATAGGCTTAAAAATTATGAAATTAAGTTAATTTTTTCAAATAATTGTTCAACTGATAAGACATACGAAATTTTAAAAGAACTTTGTAATAATAATGAATGGGTAAATTTAATTACTTATACAAGGAATTTTGGTTATCAATCTTCTGTATTTGGTGCTCTTAAAGAATCTAAATCAGACTTATATTTTATTGTTGATGTTGATTTACAAGATCCACCCGAGTTGTTATTTGATCTCTTAGATAAGCATGAGAAAGAAAATTATAAAGTAGTTTTTGGTGAGCGCTCAAATAGAAATGAAAAATTTATTATTAAATATTGTAGAGATATTTACTATAGAATACTAAAAAAAATTGCTGATCAAGATTTTCAAGTTGATATGGCGGAATACTTTTTAATTACAGATGAAGTAAAAGAAGTTATTTTAAAAACCTCAACATCAAATATATTTCTCAGAAATGAGGTTGCATACTCAGGATATAAAAGAATAGGAATTCCTTATAAACGAGAGAGACGGGTTTTAGGAGAGGGGGAAGGAGAATCCTTATTATATATGATTTTATTTGGATTTAAGGGAATAATTTCAAGCTCTACTTTTCCTCTTAGAATGATTTTTTATGCTTTTATACCTATGATAATTATAAACATATTTTACATTTTAAGTATATTTTCAATGAAACTTACATTTGGCTTAAATTTAATTTATTTTGTTTATGCATTTGCTTTTATCTCTATATATGTTGCAAGAGTTTATAAAGATACAATGTCAAGACCAATTTACATCATAGATAAAGAAAAGACTATTTTAAAAAATAATTAATTTTTTTTGTTAAAATTAGGGTTCTTCTAAATTTAAATTTATTTAAATTTTGATATTTACTTACATTAAATATTTTTTTTAAAAAGTTCATATCAATATTATTTTGATAGAATAAAGTTTTATGATAACTAGGGTTATTCAGTAATTTTAATGCATCTTTAAACCTATTAAAATCAAAAAATAGTAATAAAAAAATTTCAATTATTCTATTATAAATAGGTATATCTGTAATTATTATTTTATATCTAGAATTTAAATTATTTTTATCAAGCATAGTTAATATTTTTTTCAACTCGGTTTTGGTAATATATTGAATTACAGAATTCATTAAAATTATATTAATATTATTCTTTTTAAAAAAAATTTTATTATTAAAAAAACCTTTTTTGTTGATAAAATATATTTTTTTATTTCCTTCATATTTTTTTTTGGCTTCTAACATTGCCTTTTTATTTTTGTCGTATAAATAAATTTTACTAATTTTTCTATTTAGACTTGATTTGTTCCAAATACCAACGCCACATCCAAAGTCAAAGATGACATTTTTTTTGTCTGATAAAAGTTTATAAAATTTTTTCTCTTCGAATGTATTTGCAAAAAAAATCATGATTGATATAAATTTTTATATATTAATTTCAAAAAAAAATATAAAATCTTAATTTAATTATATCAAATATAATTTAAATAATTTAATTTTGATGGCTATAAAAACTATTTTACTAGGAATCGGGAATATTGGAGCAATATATGATATTCAAAAAAAAATAGGAATTACCCATGCATCAGTGCTTAAAAAAAATAAAAATTTTGAAATAGTTGCTGCGATAGAAAAAAATTCAAAAAAAAGAAAATTATTTGAAAAAAATTACAAAGTAAAATCTTACAAAGACTTTGATAATATAAATGGAATTAATTCAGCCAAATTACTTGTTGTTACTTTTAAAATTAAAATCAATAATTTACAAAAAATAGTTAAAAATAATAAATTTAAATTTATATTATTTGAAAAACCATTTGATTATAATCAAATCGAACTTTCTAAAATTAAAGATTTATTAAAGAAAAAAAAAATTAATTTTTTCATAAATTTCCAAAGAAATCACTCACCGTTATTTAAAAAGATGATTGAGAAAATTAACAAAAACGATATTGGAAAAAATATTAAAATATTCTGTTTTTTTTCTAAAAAGTTTATGGATAATGGCATACATTTTCTAGCTTTGTTTTTAAATTTAAAAAAAAAATTAAAGTATTTTAAAAAAATTTCTAAAGATCTTTTTTTTGTTAAATTGGAAAAAACAGATATTTATTTTTTAAATACTAATGAAAAGTATTTTAATTATAATGCTTTCGAAATCTTTGGTTCTAAAGGAAAAATATCATTAAGTTCTAGACCTGAAATTTTAAGTTATTATAAATTAACTAATGATAAAATTTTTCCAAAATATAAAGTTTTAAAAAAACAAGAAATTCAAAATAATGTAATTGATGTTCAAAAATATATTTATAACGAAATATATTTATATTTAACAAAGAAAAAATCATTTGATAAAAATTTTAATGAGAAATATTTTAGTTTTTTAAAAAAATTTAAAAAATGAAAAAATTGTTAAGATATAAATCAATTGGAAAAGAAGAATTAATTGCGGCACAAAAAGTAATCAAGTCAGGCGTATTGTCTGATTTTGTTGGTGCCAAAGGTAACAATTTCAATGGAGGTAAAGAAGTAAGAAATTTTGAGAACAGTATTGCCAAGTATTTTAAAGTAAAGCATGCGATATCAGTTAATTCGTGGACTTCAGGATTAATTTGTTCTATTGGAGCAATTAACCCAGAACCTGGTCAAGAAATTATATGTACACCATGGACAATGTGTGCATGTGCAACATCGATAGTCCATTGGAATTGTATCCCAGTTTTTGTTGATATTGATAAGGATACATTTAATTATGATTTAGATGATTTAAAAAAAAAAATTACAAAAAAAACAATTGCAATAATAGCTGTAGATATATTTGGACAATCTGAAAACATTGATCAAATAAAAAATTTAACAAAGAATAGAAATATAAAAATAATATCTGATACAGCTCAAGCCATTGGCTCAAAATATAAAAATAAATTTAGTGGCACTTTAACTGATATTGGTGGGTTTAGTTTTAATTATCACAAGCATATTAATACTGGAGAGGGAGGAGTTATAATAACCAATAATTCAAAATATGCACGAAGGTGTAAGTTAATAAGAAATCATGGAGAAGCGGTAATTCAACAAAACTCAAAAAAAAAGGAAATAAGTAATATATTGGGATATAATTTTCGACTTGGAGAAATTGAGGCGGCCATAGGCAATCAGCAACTCAAGAAATTAAAAAAAATAATTAAGTTCAGACAAAAACTTGTTGGAACATTGATTAAAGAAATCAATGGTTTAAAAGGATTAAAAACTCCAATAATAAAAAAAAACTGCACTCACGTTTTTTATGTAATTCCATTCGTTTTAAATCTTAATGAATTAAAATATACAAGGAGTGAAATAATACAAAAATTAAAAAAATCTAATATTGTTGGACTATCTGAAGGTTATACCAATTTACATTTATTACCAATTTTTAGAAACAAAATTGCTTATGGTACTAAAGGGTACCCATGGATTTTAAATAAAAATAAGAGAGTTTATAAAAAAGGACTTTGTAAAAATGCCGAGGAATTAAATAATAAAACTTTTTTTTATTTGTCTATTTGTGCATATGATTATTCAATTAATGATATGAAAAATTATGCATATAAATTTAAGAAAGTATGGAAACAAATAGTAAAATAAAAAAAATCATAGTTTTTTCTCATGACGCTGGTGGAGCTCAAATACTTTCATCTTATCTTTACTTAAATAATATTAAAAAAGTGTTTGGAATTTGTGAAGGACCAGCAAAAAAAATTTTTAAAGAAAAAAAAATCACAGTTAAAAAAAAAAATTTTAAAAATTTAATTAATTCTAGAGCTAACTTTTATACTACGACAAGTTGGAATTCTAATATAGAGAAAAATGCAATTAGAAGTTTATTATTAAAAAAACAAAAATTTATTACTTTTATAGATCATTGGGAAAATTATAAAAAGCGATTTTACAAAAATTATATACCAAACAATATATGGAGTTTTGATAAAACAAGTTATAATAAATGTAAAATAATTTTTAAAAAAAAAAATATATTTCTTAAAAAAAATTTTTTTCATTTTTATGCATTAAAAAAAATCTCAAAATATAAAAAACCAAAAAATTATAGATTAAATTATCTTTATTTAACCGAACCTTTGTCAGAGTTAAAAAAAAAATTTTATAAAAAAAAATCAAACTTTCCTGAATTAAAATCTTTAGTTTTTTTCCTTAAAAAAATTAAAAATAAAAATATAAAAATAACAATAAGAGTTCATCCAAATGATAAAATTTCAAAATATAAAAAAATTCATAAAAAGTTTAAAAATTTAAATATAAAATTTGACAATCAAACAAATATTTTTAAACAGCTTGCTCAAAACTTTAATGTTGTATCATATAAAAGTTCCATAATGTTATTAGCTTTAAAAAATAAGAATAATGTTCTTAGCTCTTGTTCAAGAAAACTTCATAGAGTTCATTATTTAAAAAATAAGCAAAACTATGTGTATAACTTTAGTAAAATTTGAAGTACCAATATAGACACAATTATCTTATAAAAGTTTGTAAAAAAATTCATAACTTAAAAAAATACTGATGTCAGAGATCAAACTGTTTTTATTTTTAGTCAAATCAAATTTTAAAAAATTATGGAAATTATTTGTGTTAATAATTTTATTTGCTTTAGGTGCAAATTTTTTAACAATTTTACAACCTTTAATTTTCGCTTCTATGATGGAGTTAGTTTTACCAAAAGATTTATCTATTTTTGGTAACAAAACCGATACAGGATCAATTGATATAAAAGATCATAGTATTTTTGATTTAAATTTTGTAGGAGAGAAAATTTTAAGTTTAATTAATACTATTTTTCAACAAGGTGAGATTTCAGTATTTTCAAATTTAGTGTTGTTGTCTTCTGTATTCTTATTTGTCGTTATTTTTGCATCAATTTTAAATTATGGTGCTAATATTATTTCTAAATGGTCAAATGCAACTCTAACCATATCAATTAGAAAAAAATTAATATTTAATCTTTTAAGTTTAGACTATTCCTTTTTTACAAAAAGAAAATATGGTGAAATAATTTCCAGAATAATACAAGACTCTAAAAGCGTAGCCCAAGGAGTGATTCCTGTTCTACAAAGTTTATTTCATCAGGGAACATTAGTTTTTGCATATAGTATCTTTTTATTTAAAACTGATAACGTAATTTTTTTCTCGAGTTTTTTAATATTTTTAATTCAATATGTAATAATGTTGTTACTAAAAAAACCAATTAAAAAAAGTTTAATTAATGTTAACAACAAATCTGCTAGTTTATTAGCATCCCTGAATGAAATCTTTTCAAACATAAGACTAACAAAAGTTTTTAATATGAAATTATTTCAATATTCTAAACTTGATCAATTACAAACTGAGGAGAGAAAATATGGTTTTAAAGCCTCCATCATTGATGAATTACAAACACCGATAGGACAAATTCTAACTTCCGTTAGTACAGTTGTAATTTTATTTGCAATTCTTTATCAAATTCAGCAAAATAATATAAGTATCCAAGGAGGTATTCTTTTTGTCGTAATTGGAAGATTGATAGTTAGCCCAATAATTCGATTATCAACAATTTTCACTTGGTTGGTTTCGTTAAATGCATCCTATTACAAAATAAATATTTATCAGAATTTAAAACGTAAAATCCGAGATGGTGTAATTGAAGAGACAAATTTCAAAAAAGAGCTGTCAATAAAAAGTTGCAAATTTTCGTACAATGAAGACTCAAGAATCCATTATGGAAGCTTTTTAATTAAAAGAGGAGAAAAAATTGCAATTGTAGGACCAAGTGGTAGTGGAAAATCAACTTTAGTTGATTTAATATTAAGATTGTATGATCCAACAGAAGGAAAAATCTTATTAGATGGAAAAAATATTAAAAATTTTAAATTGGACAAATATAGATCGTTATTTGGTCTAATTCCTCAAGAACCTTATCTCTACAATGATACAATCATTAATAATATTATCTGTGGAAGAAAAAATATTTCTAAAAAAGATGTCATAAAATTTGCAAAATTAGCAAATGCACATCAATTTATAATAAAAAAACCAAATAAATATAATTCTAAAATTGGAGATAAAGGTGTAAAATTGTCTGGTGGAGAGAAACAAAGACTTTCAATTGCAAGAGCATTAATTTCTAATCCAGATATTTTAATATTTGACGAGGCAACTAGCTCCTTAGATTCTAAATCAGAAAAGTTAGTTCAAGAGGCAATTAATAAAGTTTTAAAAAATAAAACAGCGATTATCATTGCACATAGATTTAGTACAATAAAAAATGCTAGTAAAATTCTAGTATTTGATAATCATAAAATTCAAGATATTGGAACTCATAAATCTTTAATGAAAAGATCTAAAATTTATCAAGAACTTTTCAAACTTCAAAACATTAAAAAATGATTTTTAATTAAATTGTGGAGAGTTTCACATAAATTTTAAATAATTAAATTTAAAAAATTTAAAAAAAAAGATAAAATAATTATTTATAAAAAATCAAAAAAAATATGAAATATTGTAATAGATGTTTGATGCCTGAGACCCAAGAAAAAATAGAATTTGATGACTTGGGTATTTGTCTGGCATGTCAATCTTCTGAAGATAAAATGCATATAAATTGGAGAGAAAAAGATAAGGAATTAAGAAAAATTTTAAATGATGCAAAAAAAAAATCTGGAAATAATTATGATTGTATACTTCCAATTTCTGGAGGTAAAGACAGTTTTTTTCAAGCACATTTATTAACACAAGTTTATAATGTAAAACCATTAGCTGTAACTTTTAGTCATAATTGGTTCACTAAAACCGGAATTTATAATCTTAATTTATGTCTTGAAACTTTCAATTTAGATCATATTCAATTTACTCCAGCTAGAAACTTAGTTAATAAAATGGCAAAAATGTCTTTGAAAAAAATTGGGGATGCATGTTGGCATTGTCATACAGGAATTGGTGTTTTTCCTATCCAAATTGCAATTAAATTTAATATTCCTTTCATAATTTACGGTGAAAGTTCGGCTGAACATAGTGGCAGAGATAAGTATGGTACACAAAAAAATAAATATAACCAAGATTATTTTTTAAAACAATCAGCCAAAGTCAAACCAGATGATGTTATAAGTGATGAATTAACAAAAAAAGATTTACATCCACTCCAGATGCCTAGTGCTGAAGAGTATAAAAAAGCAAAAGTGAAAGGAATATTTTTAGGAGATTACGTTTTTTGGGATGAAGAAAAGCAAGTAGAATTTATAAAAAAAGAATATGGATGGAAAGAGACAGATATGGAGGGTACATATAAAAAATATAAAAGTGTAGAATGTATAATGTCAGGAGTTCATGATTTTTCTTGTTATCTTAAAAGAGGATTTGGGAGAGCATCTTTCCAAGCATCTACTGATATAAGAAAAGGGATTTTAACCAGGGATGAAGCTAAAGAATTAGTTGCTCAATATGATGCAGAAAGACCATATGTGCTTGATTATTTTTTAAAAATTACAGGATATTCTGAACAAGAATATTACAAAATATTAGAGGAGCAAAAACATGAAAAGCTAAAAAATATAAAATTGAAAATCAAAAATAAAAATAGATCTCATAGTGAAAAATTAGAACCATATCCTATTCAAATAATTAAAGAAAAGTAAAAAAATTTAAAATTGATGTCTTATAAAATTGAAAAAGATTTTTTTATCAAAAAATCAATTAAAGAAATTAGTAATTTAATAAAAAAAAAAGAAGTACCTATAGATTTAATATTCAGTAATCTCATACAAAAAGTCGAATCAAGCCAGAAATATAATTATTTGTGTAAATATAATCGTAAAAAACTATCTGAAAAATTTTCAAAATTAAAAAATACTTTAAAAGATAAAGAATTGAGTGGATGTTTCTATTTTGCAAAAGATATATTTAATACAAAGGATTTTTCTACAGAGATGGGTTCTAAAATTTGGAAAAATTTTGAACCTGGAAATAATGCTCGATCAATTGATGATTTAGAATATGATGGAGGTTTTCTTTTGGGAAAGACAACTACAGCAGAATTTGCAGTTCATTATCCTAATAATTGCTTGAATCCAAGAAATGTTCATCATCTTGTGGGCACTTCTTCTTCAGGATCAGCAGCAGCTATTGCTCTAGGGATTTCATCTTTTGCTCTCGCAACTCAAAGTGCAGGTTCAATTTCAAGACCAGCGAGCTATTGTGGAGTTATTGGAGTTAAGCCAAGTTTTGGGTCAATTCCAAGAACAGGTGTTCTGAAAACATGCGATACACTAGATACAATTGGATTTATGACTGGAAATTTTAAGAATTGTCAATCTATTTTAAGTTCAATTGCTGTCAAAGGATCAAACTATCCATACAATTTGAATCTAAGTTATGCGAAACAAGACAGAGGTTTTGAAGAAATAAAAATAGGTTTCGTGAAAACACATGTATGGAATAATCTCAAA
>MDSZ01081767.1_pt1 | contig 23356 bp, 23 predicted proteins | sample 811201 | NCBI WGS metagenome assembly MDSZ01 (sample SAMN05326647, study PRJNA326480) | marine metagenome | isolation source: seawater | place: Indian Ocean: North | collected 2010
CCCAAATCTGGGTATTAGGCCTGTTTACCTTTACGCTTCCAATGGTTGCTAGTACCGTCCTACGGGCTTTTGGTATTGCGAGAGCCCCCGGAGCGATTATGACAATCAGTGCGTTTCTTCAGATCGCTTTGTCTCCGTTACTTATTTTCGGACTCTTTGGATTGCCTGCATTTGGCTTGATGGGTTCCGCTTATAGTTTCATCTTGATAGGCATTCTCAGAGTTTTAGCCTTTGTTTATCTCGTACTTCGTGAAGATGTTCTCCTCCTCAGTCGCGTCTTTGAAGCATTTATGCAGTCGGTCTCAGCAATTATGAAAATCGCTATACCTGCAATGTTGGCAAACTTAATAGGTCCGATCACATTGGGAATTACTATCGCGTTGCTTGCCGAACATGGAGACAGTGTAGTCGCTGGGTTTGGCGTGGTTTCACGTATAGAGATGTTTATCACCATGATCCTTGGGGCGCTCGCGTCGAGCATCGCGCCATTTGTTGGACAGAATTGGGGCGCGGGAAAGCATGATCGCATCAGGCGTGGTCTTTATGTCAGTTATGTCTTTTGTCTCGGATGGGGGCTGCTCTGTTTCCTTCTCCTTGCTCCTAGTGGCGAATGGTTTGTCAGCTGGATCAATGATGATGCTGGTCTGATCGACGCTGCTGTCTGGTTTTTGATTATTGTACCTATCAGTTTTGGCCTGATGGGCGTAGGGAATATCGCTGGTTCTCTTTTTGTTGCCTTAGGTAAACCGATACCTCCAACACTGTTGGCGATCCTTCGAAGTGTTGTCATCTATTTGCCGCTTGCCGTCCACCTGAATAGCAAATTTGGTTACATCGGCATCTTTGTCGCTATTGTCATTGCAAACTTTGCGTATGGTGCCGCCGCTTTTTTTTGGGGGCATTGGATGCTCAAGCAGGAAATCAAGCGGTCGAGCGCAGTGCCTCTAGCAGCTGGCTAATATTTTGAGGCGGTTTGTCTTTGAATTCAGTCATACGCGCGTAAATGTCTGCAGCGGCGCGATGAAATCCGTCGGGTAGCTCTGCTTGTAAAAAAGTGTCAGCTATCTCGTGCATTTCAGCCTCAAAGCGCCACCCTTTGACGGCCGTCGCTATCAAGCGCTGGTGGGTTTGTTGGGTAAAGTTACTGCCCCATTGCTCCGCCAGAGCCTCTCTTACGCCGTAGGATTCAGAAACGCTAAGAATGGATGCAAGCAATGCTATGCTGCCTTTTGTATAAGCGGCGAATGCCATCTTTAAGGCAGAGGCGTCACTGATATCATGGGAAATAATTCGCGTGAGCAGTGGTGATTGTTTAAACAGGCCGACGATTTCATCGGCGGTTGAACCTGAAAGGTAAAGCCTTGTTCCTGATTCCTTTTGCCATGCGGGACCACCGATTATTGCGCCATCAACGTAGCGCCCGGTTTCAAAAAAAGCCGATAACTTCTTTGATTTCTGGGGTGCTATCGCGTTGCAGTCGACAAAAAGACCGCGGAAGTCTAGTTCACTGATTTGTCTCGCCAGCGACTCCGCGTCGTGTGGTGGACAGATGCTGAGTATAATATCGGCGCGGTTCGCCATATTTCGCAGAGTCCCACTGTCTGTCAGATCTGCCTTTATCGCCCGTAAATGACTCGCGTTACTGCGGCCCTCGCTCGCCCAAAGAACGGCGGTCGCGTTAAGTTTTGCCGCGGCGCCAACCGAAGCACCCATTTCTCCGGGGCTGATTAAACCAACTACGGTCACTCAATATAGTCCGCAGCGATCTTCTCGATGTTGCTGAGTAGTTCGTCTGTACTTTTGCCAGATTGAAGTAAGATAAGTCGATGAACCCCGATATCCTCGTACTCTCTTAAGAGTTCATCTGTCATTGGTTGGCGAGGCGTGATGCTGATTTCCAGTTCGCCCAGCGTTGAGTTCCGCCCGATATCTTCTTGCAGCCTGCTGAGTGAGTTTATGCACGCGTTGCTTGTTTCGGCATCCATAGCGAAACCATACCAGCCTTGCCCTTTTAGTAATGCACGTTTGAAAGCTGGCGTGCTGGTTCCACCCACAATGACGGGTGGTCCGCCAGCTTGATAGGCTAGAGGGCGGCTCTGAATACCGCTGAAATTTACGAATTGTCCTTGAAAGTTTGGTTTTTCGGATGTCCAAAGTTCCCTGATAGCGTCTATATATTCATCTGTTCTAGCACCCCGTTCCTCAAAATTTATTCCAAGCGCCTCGAATTCCTGATTCAGGTAGCCGGCACCGATACCAAATAACAGACGTCCTTTGGAAAGATGATCAACAGATGCAGTCTCTTTTGCGAGAACGACTGCGTTGCGTTGAGCAATTAAGGTAATACCTGTTCCCAATAGTATTTGATCCGTAGCCGATGCTATGTAGGCGAGAGACGTAAAGGGATGAACCATTGCTGTCATAGGCGGCGCTGGCGACGGGGGAACTTGCGGATCCGGAAGAACAACATGTTCTCCTGTCCATAGTGACTCAAAACCAGCAGCCTCGGCCGCTGCTGATACTGCAAGCATGGTGTCTGGGTCTGCGCAGGGGCCAGTGTTAATACCAAACAATCCGAATTTCATGACAACTCCATTAGTTGAGTAATTGCGATGGCGGTAGCGGGTGAGAGGCCGTTTAGTAAAGCATTGGTCAGTTGATTGATCAATTCTTGATTGGAAAGTTTAAGTTCGTTTCAAAGACCAGAAGATTCGTCGCCACCTGATTGTCATGATCCAGTTATCTGGCGCGAGTTCGGTACTTGTACCCGTTAATAGCTGAAATTGCAGGCCAAGTCATATTTTGCTCGTTGCAAACAGTTAATTGCACCAAATCAGTGCAAATATATGCTTGAACTTAGTGCGTTGTCTGCCTGTTATTGGATCTAGTTACTTTGCGGCCCTTGTTTTTGAGTCATTAGTTAGTTGGCCTGTCTTTTGCATTTATTAGTTCGGAGCGCATCGTCACAAGACGGCTTTCGAAAACAAAAACTGATGGAGTTATATATGAAATTAATGACAAAGCTAAGCTCGCTTTTAGTCGTCCTGGGAGCGGTGACGACGACAAGTGCATTCGCTGCAGGGGAGGTCTCTTACAACGTTGGCTTTGCCTCAGAATACTATTTTAGGGGCATCCTGCAGAAGGACTCCTCCGCTAGCGCCGGAGTGGATTATGAAAATGGTGGTTTTTACATTGGCACATGGGCAGCAGACGTTGGTGACGGCCTCGAAGTAGATGGCTATTTCGGCTATGGCATCGAAACTGAATCTGGTTTCTCTGTTGGCCTCGGCTTCACTGGTTACTACTACACCGGTGAGTTCGACGATACTTATGAGGAAATCAACCTCAATCTCGGTTACGGCCCTGTGAGTCTAGAATATTCGGTTGGCGAATGGGATGGGTTCGGTGAAGAGGAAGACTACGACTTCTTGGCACTCACTGTAGAACATAATGGATTCTATGGTACTTATGGCACCTTCGGTGACGATTTCGACGGTGATTATATTGAGTTGGGCTGGGGAACGTCGATTGAGACTTGGGATATTGGCGTCTCTCTAATTTTCAATGATGATGATTTGTCGGACGAGCTTGATGATGACGGTGAACCAACCGAAGGAGAAGCGGTCATTTTCACCATCGGGAAAACTTTCTAGGAGGTTAACTGGACGTGGGGCTTCGGCATAATACTCCCCCTCTCTCTAGCCGAAGCCTGCGTCCCCTTTTAACTGACGAGGGCTTCGGTGGAGTTCCTTCCCCCCTCAAAGCTCAAATCGAAGTCCTCGTCCCCTTTCAGATATTTTAGGTCAGGGGCAAGTGCTGCTCATCTATTTTGTCTTAAGCCAGCCGACTAAATTAAACAGACCCACGAAGAATGCACCTGTCAGGACGCCAGTTAAAGCATTCGCTGTTAAATTTATCAACACGACGGATAGTGGGCCCATTGTTAAAAATTCGACGGGAGCAGTTAATAAGTCCAGCATGTCAGACAAAGGAGGAATGCCGTGGAGAATGATTCCACCGCCGACTAGAAACATGGCTAAGGTTCCGATGATTGACAATCCTTTCATGAGATAAGGCGCGAAAGATAGAATCCTCGAGCCTGTCCAAGCTTTGATTTTATTTTCATTCGCTGTTTGAGTTAGATGCAGGCCGGCATCGTCAAGTTTGACGATCCCCGCAACCAAACCATAAACGCCGACTGTCATCAGTACAGCCATAGTGATTACAGTAAAAATTTGAGTGATGAAAGCGGCTTCCTGTACTGTGCCCATTGAAATGACAATGATTTCTGCAGATAGTATGAAGTCAGTTCTGATTGCGCCTTTAATTTTTTCTTGTTCGAATTCGACCAGGTTGATTTCAGGATTGTGGAATGCTGACACGACTTTAGCAGCAGCGTCGGCCTCTTCCTTTGGATGAAGAAATTTCGAAAACACCTTTTCAAAACCCTCGAAGCAGAGAAAGCAACCTCCTAGCATCAAGAGTGGTTGAATTAGGAAGGGCGCGAAGGCTGCCAAAAGCAGTGCTAGTGGCACAAGAATGGTCTTGTTCCATGCTGAACCTTTGAAGACGGCCCAAACGACAGGGAGCTCGCGGTCTGCGCGAATCCCGGAGACTTGTTCCGCATTCAGTGCTAGGTCGTCGCCGAGGACGCCCGCGGTGCGACCTGCGGCCGCTTTGGTCATGCTGGCGACGTCATCGAGTACAGTGGCTATATCGTCAAGTAAAGCAAGCAGACTTGTTGACATTTGTTATTTCCATTCGGGTCGTGGTGTTACGAGCGGGAAGCGTCGTTCGAAATAAGATTCTGAAATTTAAAGGCTCTCTGCCGCAGCCACTCCGGAGAGCCCATTATCTGACGGTTGAAGCCCGCTCGTTTGAACCAATAATGTAAGCCCACCAAATCGGTGAATCCCATACCACCGTGAACTTCCGTAGCTGTGCGTGTGACAAACTGACCAACTTCTGACAAGTGTGCTTTAGTATGGCTAGCCATCATCGAAGCTTCGCCGGGTAGTTCGTCTAACGTGTGTGCAGCGTACCAAACCATTGAACGACAAGGTTCAAGTGCCGCAGCCATTTCCGCACACATGTGTTTTACCGCTTGGAATGAAGCAATCACCCGGTTAAATTGCTCTCTTTGCCCTGCGTAGGCCACTGCCTGATCCAACGCGCATTGAGCCGTGCCGAGGGTATCCGCTGCCATAGCAACAAGCGCTGTATCTAGCGCATGGTGGAAAATAGTAGGGTCTTCGCTAATTAATTCCGAAGGGACATTGTTGTAGGCTAAAGCGCAGGTGGAACGGGTGCGGTCTACGGTAGATAGATTTTTCTTTTCGAGACCGGACGCGTCGGCCTTTACGAGATGGATCGTTTGCTCAGCTGTGGCAACGAGATAGTAGTCGGCGTCCGTGTCGAGGACAAATAGTGATTGACCACTAAGGACACCATTAGCACTGGCAACCTTGGTTTCAGCTCTGGCGCCGATGGCCTCGGTAAATGCTATGCCGATTCTGGTTTCGCCGGTTGCAACACTTCCAAGCAAATCTTCTCGCTGGCCGGCAGACTGAAGGACCACCGGCGCGATTACGGCAGAGCTGAGAAATGGTGAAGGCGTGACATGGTAACCTAGTGTTTCAGCGACAATCGCGGCGTCAAGACTGCTCAGTCCCAGACCGCCGTTTGCTTCGTTAATAAGTAGACTTGGTATACCAAGATCGACTAAGCCGGACCAAATATCACCATCCGTGGATTCACCGTCGGCTATTTTTCGAACTGCATCGAGCGGCGCCTGATTGGTTAGAAACCGTTTGATACTCTCTTGCAGCAGAGACTGTTCTTCAGATAATCCAAATTGCATGATGGGCTCCTAATTGACTTCTACCTTGGGTTCTTTCGGCATGCCGAGTCCGCGTTCACTGATGATGTTTTTCTGAATCTGAGAAGTTCCGCCCCCGATTATTAAACCCAGATAAAACATGTATTGGTATTGCCATGAACCCTTGCCGCGTAGGAAAGGGTTGTCCTCATAGGCGATGCCGATCTCGCCCATTACATCGATCGCCAAAGCCTCAATCTCATGTCTTAGTTCCGTGCCTTGAAGTTTCACGATCATCCCGGCAAGTTTTGCATCCTGATTCTTATTGATTTGCGCTGATAGCAGTCGCATGTCGTTGCATTGCATCGCGAGGACTCGTCCCTGGAGTTTCATCAAGCGATCTTGGAACACAGGATTATCGATGATTTTTTCGCCGCCAAATGACTCGGTGTTCATCAGTTTAATTACGCCATTGAGGCGAGACATGGCCGCATCAGGTGGTGCGAGGGAGCCCCGCTCATGACCGAGGATAGCGTTTGCGACCTGCCAGCCCTGGCCGCGTTGACCAACAATCTGATGCTTTGGAACACGAACATCGGTAAAGAATGTCTCGTTGAAGTTTCGTTCCATTGTCATATCGATGAGAGGTCTGACCTCGATCCCGGGGGTATCCATACGGAACAAGAGGAAAGAAATCCCTTGATGTTTCGGTGCTTCGGGTTCAGTCCTCACCAGACAGAAGATCCAGTCAGCCAGATGCGCTGTAGAGGTCCAGATCTTCTGACCATTGATGACCCATTCGTCGCCATCGAGTTGGGCTCGGGTTGTTAAGGAGGCCAGGTCGCTACCAGCTCCCGGTTCAGAGTAGCCCTGGCACCAGACCATTTCGCCATGAATGGTTGGTTTGATGAACCGCTGCTTTTGTTCTTCTGTGCCCATCTCAAGGAGCACAGGAACCAGCATCGAAATGCCCTGTCCACCGAGTCCTGGGTTTATTTGTTCACGAGAAAACTCTTCGGCGATGATTCGGGATTTAATGATGTCTGGTTCCGCGCCGAAACCTCCATATTCTTGGGGAATCGTTCTCGCGGCGTAGCCGTTTTCTATAAGAAGTTTCTGCCAAACGATGGCCTCCGAATTTCGCACGCCGCCCTGAGAAGGGGACTTGTCACCATGATCGCTGATGAATTGCTGAACGTCACGGCGGAATTCTTCGTATTCGTCGCCAAAAGAAAGATCCATGATTGTTACTCTCATTCAATGGGTAATCGTAGAAGGCTACCACAGTGTCCTATAACCCCGACACTACAACTGGCGGGTACTATTGTCGTAAGATTTCTAACAAAATTGATCAGGAAACGGACCGATATGAAATCGCCAATTGGCTTGCTGATTTTGGGTGCTCTGATTCAGATGATCGTAATTAAATCGCTGGTCGCGGAGGAGACAATGGAACATTGCAATAGAGGGCTGGCAGAAGCGCAGGCACGTCAGGAAATTGAGTATCTCAGACGCCTGTACGCGAAAGCGACTGACAAGATAGGTGTTGGTTCGGAAGAGTCAATAGCAGAGGGTCGCGCAATCTACCATAGAGTTTTCACAAAGGATGCTCAGATGTTAACGTCTACAGGGGAACCCCCCCGTATTGGTCCTGACTCCTGGGTTGAACTAGTAAAAGAATTTCTCGTGCCACTCGGACCAACGCAGCACCTTATAGGCACTCAAATTGTTGATATTGAAGCGCTTGCTCTTGATGATAATTGCTCGATCGTCTCGGGTAGCGCTAGCATGGAAAGTTATGTTCAAGCATGGCACGAACGCCCCGACTATAAAGTTTGGATTTATCTTGGAATCTATCATGATCATGCAACTTATATTCCCGGCACAGGCTGGAGAATTGACCGCATGTCGATGGAGCAGACGGGAGGGGAAACGCGATTTATGGACAGCGCAGTCTCAGGCGGTGTTTCGAACCCTTAGGTTGTTACTTCTTCAGTAATATACGGGTCGGGGCACGGAAGGGATATGGTTCCAAGTTCCCTTGTTAAATCTAATGCTACTCCCACCTATTCCGTTGTCGGCGAGACATAGTATTTTATATATTTCTCGATAGTATGGTCGCCTAAGGGTCGCTTTTCCCACTTGCGCTGAAGTCGGTATCAAGGGAGACTTGTCGCTCGAATTTTCTGGTCATTAAAGGAGTCAATATGACTGTACAAATTGGTGATGCGATCCCAGACGTTAATTTGAAAGTTCTGGGTAGTCAGGGGCCTCAGGATCTGTCGACAGGTGAAATTTTTAACGGAAAAAAGGTAGTAATGTTCGCCGTGCCGGGTGCGTTTACTCCAACCTGTAGTGCCGCGCATCTTCCTGGATTCGTTGCGAATGCAGACAAAATCAAGGCAAAAGGAGTTGATACTATTGTCTGTGTGTCTGTTAATGATCCTTTCGTGATGGATGCTTGGGGCAAGGGGCAGAACGCCGAGGAGATAATGATGTTGGGTGATCCAGCGGGGGAGCTTGCTACCGCTATGGGTACTGAAATGGATGGGACAGGCTTTGGCCTGGGTAAACGTTCATCTCGATACTCGTTAATAGCTGAAGACGGTAAAATTACTGTCTTGAATCTTGAGCAAGGTGGGGCGTACGAGGTCAGTTCAGCTGAAGCAATTCTCGAGGCTCTGTAATTTTTCAATTATGATCTCTATCTAGAAGCGATGCTGGATAGTTGGATCTTCTGGTCTGTCCTGGCTGCGGTTATGCAGTCAGTGCGGACGGCTGGACAGAAATATCTTGCTGAAGAAGTATCTCCCTTGGGTGCGACGCTTGTACGTTACCTATTTGCTGCTCCCTTTGTGGTTCTTTATGTCATCTGGCTGCTAGATGATCGGGAAATTAACTTACCCGAGCCCGACACGACGTTTCTTTTAGCAGGTCTTATGGCGGCAATGTTGCAGATTATTGCGACCGTATTGCTGGTCAAACTGTTTTCTCTAAGGAATTTCGCGGTCGGCAGTTGTTACATCCGCTCAGAGGTTCTTGCGACTGCTATCCTAGGGTTGACGCTGTTTGGTGAAGCAGTGTCAGGGTTGGGCTTTCTTTCAATGCTGGTCTGTGTTTCGGGCCTTGTCGCAATAACTATTGCGAAATCCGGCAAGTTGGAACAGTTATGGAACAAATCTGCGATCTATGGTTTGACTGCTGGTGTCTCTTTATCACTAACGTCGCTTTTAATTCGTCAAGCGAGTTTATCGTTTGGTATTGATGACGCGCTGTTGACCGCTGCGCTAACCCTCGCTTACTTAGTGCTTATTCAGACGGTCATCTGCTTGGGCTTGCTTGCTTTAAAGCAACCGCAAGAGTTCACCGTAATTCTAGTGCGATGGAGAATCAGCCTATTTGTGGGACTGACCAGTTTGGTTGGCTCAGTGGGTTGGTTTACTGCTTTTACGCTGGAGAGAGCTGCTTACGTTAAGACACTTGGACAGGTTGAGTTTCTTTTCACACTTGCTATTGCCGTTTTCGTTTTTCGAGAAATACCGAATCGGCTCGAGTGGCTGGGTATGGGGGTTCTTCTTATAGGTGTCGTGGCCTTACTGTTGGCATCCTAGATATGCGATAAGAAATTAATGGTGGACCAGCAAGGCACAATCACAACTTAAATGCCGTGCAAAAAAAACCCGGCTGCACATGTATGTAGCCGGGTACAACCCACAATTAATGTGGAGGAGGGAAACTTAGTCAGTGTTCGTTTTTTTGCGATATCAAAGTTAGAGCTCGAATGACGTCAATTAACAGTGCATTGGACCAGTATTGACAGTTGGATCAAAACTTTTGAGACGGATTAGAATGTATCGCTTGGCAAATAGGAAACAGTAAATACAGTGGGGTACCGACTCAACAAAACTACAGTATAGTTTAGGCAGATCCTATGTCAATATATTGGGATGCGAAACTGGGTGCATTGTCAAAAACAATGCTCAAAAGATAAATAGACAAGGATGTCCGCTATCGGTCAACAAATAATGGCGATACTGCAATAGATCGAAGCTATGTAACTGCGTCTTATTAAAAAACTTTAGCGCTAAATTTGACTGAGTCCTGTCCAAGGCTGCATGTTTAATAAAGAAGTAATCATAGTTAGAGTGTCGTATGACTTGAGGTGCAAGCGTATTCTCTAAATTTCAGGGTAAGGAACGAGAAAACTATCGGTAATTTTGAAGACGGTGATTCCCAGGCTCCGCTAGGAGCGATGACGTCCCAAAAAGATCATATGGAAGGTTTAAACAAAGTGTTTCGAGATCATCAGAGTAGTCTATCCCCTGCGGCGGCAGTCAGTGATTGCTTAATGCTGCGATTATGCTGTTGTAACTATCGCTGATAGCCATATCCGTCGCTATGATCATTAGACAATGATCCGGAAAGCGTTCATGTGCTGATTGAAAAGGTTCGATCATCGGGAATTGAGGCATGTTTGGAACACTATTTTGTCGAAAACTACAGTGGGTATTTAATAAGGGAACTATATGGCCGTCTCTACTTGGGATCCTCATCTAGGTAATAAGTCCGGAAAGGAAGCTGCTGCAGTCATCGATAATGATCAGTTAGCCAGCTTCCTTCGGTTGCCGGAAGAAGGTCCTTTTTCTGTCCTTGATCTGGAGGCGGCAGGGGTTGCGTCTCTTCAGCATGTTATGCGTCTGGATGTCGAAGTTTGGGAAGTGGCGGAAGGTCTACCTACTTCAGAGATTGTGCATTTGATACGAGCTTTTACCTTGATAGAAATCATGCCCGGATGGGAAGCTGGTGCTAAGTCACCTGTTATAAGTTTGGTAAAAATACTCAAGAAGAGAGAAGAATTTGATGTTGAACTTCGTAAGTGGATTAAATCGAACAGCGATAATCGTTATTTGCCTTATGGTTCGGTTTTGTAGTGTCGCGTATAATTTTCGCGCGCAGATAACTGCTGATGGGTGAATGAGAAATGCGAACCGCTAAAATAAATCGAGACACTCTTGAAACGCAGATTCAAGTAGAGCTTGACCTCGATGGTACCGGTCAGCGTAGGTTTGAAACAGGACTTCCCTTTTTGGAGCATATGCTTGATCAGGTGGCAAGGCACGGTCTTGTTGATCTGGTTCTTATTGCCAGTGGTGACCTTGAAATTGATGCGCATCATACTGTTGAAGATATCGGTATTACTATTGGTCAGGCGGTAGATCAGGCTATTGGCAATAAGCAGGGTATCCGTCGTTATGGTCATGCATACGTACCTTTGGATGAAGCCCTGTCGCGCGTTGTGATTGATTTTTCAGGTCGCCCTGGACTCGAATACAACGTTAAGTTTAATCGCCAGACGGTCGGTGATTTTGATGTAGATCTTTTTCATGAGTTCTTTCAGGGTTTTGTTAATCATGCGCAAGTGACACTTCACATTGATAACCTCAGAGGGGATAACTCTCATCACCAAATCGAGACGATCTTCAAGGCCTTTGGGCGTGCTTTCAGGATAGCCACGGAAGTCGATCCGCGTATGTTAGACATCTTGCCATCAACCAAAGGTGCATTGTAGTAATGCAGATTATCCCGGCTATCGATTTCAAAGACGGCAAGGTAGTTAATCTGAAGCAGGGTCAACTGGACAGGTCGACGGTATATTCAGACGATCCAGTGAGTATGGCCGACCATTGGGTCAGTCAGGGGTGCGAACGGTTGCATCTTGTTGATCTGGATGGAGCGTTCGAAGGTGGCCCTGTGAATGCTGAGGCGATTAGCCAGATAGCGAGTAACCACCCTAACCTTGTTATTCAACTGGGTGGTGGTATACGAGACGAGGGCATCATCGAGGGTTACCTTCATGCAGGAGTGGACTATCTTATTGTTGGCACGAAAGCCGTCGAGGAGCCAGAGTTTGTGGGTCGGATGTGTCAGCGGTTTCCAGGACATATTATTGTTGGCATTGACGGTTTGCATGGCATGGTGGCCATAAATGGATGGAAAGAGGTTACGGATATTGAGGTTAAGAGTCTTGCGATGCTCTTCGATAGTGATGGTGTTGAAGCTATTGTCTACACCGATATTGGCAAGGATGGAATGATGGGCGGTATCAATATGCGGGCGACCAAAGATCTAGCTGACAGCGTTTCTGTGCCTATTATAGCTTCTGGCGGTGTTCACGATATTAGTGACATAGAAAAGTTAGTGGAACTAGAAGATCAAGTAACCGGAGGTATAAGCGGGGTCATAACGGGGCGAGCGCTCTATGAGGGGACACTCGACCTTTCTGCAGCAATCGCGCTGAGTCGATAAAGTAGAAAGTGACCCGCAAGACTCGGATTTAAGAATATATAATTTAGGTTAGTTTAAGCTTTATTTTGGGCCGAGCTTAAAATCGATCGAGTTTTGGTTTGTATAGTTCTTGAAGCGGAGGTCAGCCGCTAGGGGCGCTAGCGCAGTTTATTTCGTTTGAAGTTGAAAAGGGTTGGATTCTTCCGATATCCAATTGTGACAAGGCAAGGGGTAGGTAATTCGAAGTTTCCTAAGGATATTGAGTCCTTGTGCTTTTGCTGGGTCGATCGATAGACGAGATTATATTTCGATATGACGAACGCTTGGCCTAGTGTTGAGTAAGATAACGCAACTTGAATGCATAATATTCTGCAAGGTCGCTATATTTTTATAGAGGGCCTCGGATATTCGTCGTGGGCGTCTCGGTCATGACCTCCGTGCAGGACTTGTTAGCCTATTTAACGAAGCTAGTGTTGTTTTGTCCTGCTTCTAAAAAGTTCCTGTGTTAGGGCTTTCGGGTGATCTATTGCCTTAAAGACGCTGCCCTGATGGTGACCGATTACAGTACGAAAAATCGAAAAAATAAAAGTGAATTGCCACTCTTTTATCCCTGCGGGTTTCTTTGTCTGCTTATATGTAGTCCTTTTAATAAAGTTAGAGCTTCATTTAATTGATAATCCTGAACAGCTAAATCAATGTTCTGCTTCTCGTTATCCTTAGTTTCAGTATTGGCTTGGTCTGTTCCACGGTCAAGGTGCTTTGGCAGGTTTTTTTCTTTCAGTCGGAAAGGGTTGGATTTGATCGGAGTTACTTTTGACCTTGCAACCCAAATGTCGGGCACGATGCCCTCTGCCTGGATCGACTTCCCGCTCGGCGTGAAGTAACGAGCGGTGGTTAGTTTGATTGCTTTGTCATGGTTCAGTGGGAGGATGGTTTGAATAGATCCCTTGCCGAAAGTGGTTGTCCCCATGACAATGGCTCGGCCATGGTCTTGCAGCGCACCTGCGACGATCTCCGAAGCTGAGGCAGAACCTTCGTTGACAAGAACAACTACTGGTACGCCGCGGATTGAGTCAGTGCCCGTCGCATTGTATTCAAATTCTACATTGTTCTCTCTGCCCGCTGTATAAACGATTAGCCCATCGTCTATAAATATGTCGGAAACCTCAACCGCAGATTGCAGCACGCCCCCAGGGTTGTTGCGTAGATCTATAACAAGCCCCGCTAGATCACCTTCGTCCTTCAGGCGGATGATGGCTTTAGCGACCTCGTCACCGGTTCCGCTTTGGAATTGGGCGATCCTCAGATAGCCGTAACCTTCTTCAAGATACCTTTGGCGCACGCTGGCGACTTTGATTACTTCCCGGGTCAATATTAACTCTGAAGGTGATGACTGGCCTCCCTTTACAACTGTTAATGTTATGTCACTCCCAGGTTCTCCCCGCATCGCTTCAATTGCTTCAGTCAGGCTCATTCCTTTTACGGGCGATCCGTCAAGTTGGACAATCATATCTCCACTTTCTAGGCCTGCCCTGGCGGCTGGGGTTTCGTCCATTGGGGCAATTATTTTAACAAAACCGTTTTCCATACCGATTTCGATACCGAGGCCACCATAATTTCCTGTTGTCGATTCTTGCAAGTCTTTAAAGGATTCTTTGTCCAGGTAAGCGGAATGAGGATCAAGTTGCGAGAGCATCCCTCGAATGGCATTTTCAAGTAGGGTTCTGTCGTCTATTTCTTCAACATAGTTAGAGCTGATCCGATTGAAGGCTTCGGCAAAGATACGTAGTTCGTTTAGAGGTAGACGTGGTTCCAGATTTTCTTTGCTGGAGGTTGCATCGTCACTCAGAAAATCAACAGCTTCATTTGCTGACGATTGACTAGCTTTTTCGGGTAATCCTTTTTCGTTTTTATCGTTGGTGCTAGGATCCACGGACCTTGCGTCCAATGCAATGCAGATCGTAAAGACCAGTAAGAAATTTTTAAACATCTTCATTTTCAAGCCGCTCCTTGTTTGCGGACGATACACCAACGCATGGGATTAGTGGGTGTGCCGTTGATGCGTATTTCGAAGTAGAGTCCGGACTGCGTTTGACCACCACTGTCACCTACTGTGGAGATGAGGTCACCGCCAGTGACCGAATCGCCGGTATTCAGGTAGAGAGTCTGGTTGTGGCCGTATAGGCTCATATAACCGTTCCCATGATTTATGATCAGCAGTAGACCGAAGCCACGCAGCCAGTCCGAGAAAACAACCCGGCCATGGTGAATCGCGTACACTGGCTCGCCTGAATCAGCCTCAATCAACATGCCGCTCCATTTTAGTTTACCTGCATTGCGAGTCTCACCGAAGGAGGCTTTAATCTGACCAGAGACAGGCAGCATTAGTTGTCCTTGCATACCCTCGAATGGCGCTTCGCTGAAAGTCTCGGGTATGTCTGATAGACGATTTACTATCCTGCTTAGTAATTGTTCCAAATGCTCGCGGTCTCCCTCCAGCCGATTGATCTCAGATCCGGTTGAGCGGATCTTGTTGAGCAAATCATTCAAAGACTTCTGTTTTTGCTGCTTCAGCGTGACTAAAACGGCACGCTCTTCTCTCAATCTCTTTCGATTACTGGCTAGAGAATCCGCAGCGCTATATAGATCTGCGGTCACCTTACCCAGTTCTAGGAGCAATTGGTTGTAGTCAGCAATCTGGTTGGCGCGGGCTTCGTTGAAGTAATCGTAATATGTCATCATTCGGGCAACATATTGAGGGTCTTCCTGATTCAGGATAATTTTCAAGTATTCTTGGTTTCCCATTTCGTAAGCGGCTCTTATCTGCTGTTCTATTAAGCGTTGATGTTTGGTTTTTTGATGATTAAGTTCATCCTGACGGCTCTGCAAGTTCGATAGCCGGCGTCGGTTATCCTTAAGATCCTCTTCTATAACTAGAATGTTTTTATGAGCAGTGTTGATGTTTCTTTCGTCTCGCCTCAGGCTGGCTTCGACAGCGATTTTTTGATCCTTTGAAGTATCAAGTTCAGCTTGGTATTTGGAGAGTTCTTTCTCAAGTATTCTAAGTTGAGTCTCTATCTCTCCTTGATTCAATTCAGAATTCAATAATACAGCGTTTGTATTTGTCGCGGCGTCGGCTAGCTGATAAGCGGATAGCATGATCAGGCAAATAGCGAGCCGGATCATGCATTTACCCCGATCGCTGCGGAGCCGCAGATTAGGCTTCTACCAGTCATTTCTTTGGGTGGCTCGAGACCCATGAGGTCAATCATTGTAGGCGCTACGTCACTCAAAACACCTCCTTCGTTCAATAGTTTGATGTCCCTCCGCCCGACATAAATAAAGGGCACCTTAAGGGCGGTATGCGCTGTATGTGGTTGTGCGGACTCTGCATCAGACATTTGTTCGACGTTGCCATGATCGGCGGTGATGAGGCATTGACCATCCGCCTGTTCGAGCGCTGCAACGATTCGGCCAAGGCATTCATCAATGCACTCTACGGCTTCTACTGCAGCTTCGAAGTTGCCAGTATGTCCAACCATATCGCCGTTCGCGTAATTACAGACAATCAGGCTGTATTTTTTGTTTTTGATAGCTTCAACTAATTCATCGGTTACCGCAGGCGCGCTCATTTGTGGTTTTAGGTCATAGGTGGCTATTTCGGGTGATGGGACAAGAATGCGCTCCTCACCGATGAATTCCTTTTCCCTTCCTCCGGAAAAGAAAAAGGTCACATGCGCGTATTTTTCTGTTTCGGCCAGTCTGAGCTGTTTCAGGTTGAGGTTTGCGATGTATTCGCCCAACGAGTTTTTGATGGACTGTGCATCGAAAGCGATCTCGCTCGGGATATCATCAGCATATTTGGTGAGCGTGACAAAATGTTTTAGTGTCGGGCGTTGATGTCTTTTGAAACCTTTGAATTCCCTATCTAAGAATGCCTGGCACAATTGGCGAGCTCGGTCCGCCCTGAAATTCATGAACAGGACAGCGTCGTCGTTTTTCATAGTGATGGCGTTTCCGTCTACCCTTATCGCGCTTGGCTTAACGAATTCGTCGGTTTCGTCCCTGTCATATGAGGCCAGCAATGCCTCTACTGGATCAGAATAGATATATTCAGCCTCACCCTCCGTAATTAATCTGTAGGCGGGCGCGATGCGTTCCCAACGGTTATCTCGGTCCATAGCGTAATAGCGCCCTACGACCGAAACTATGGATCCTTCGCCTCCTGCTTTAATGTGTTTTTGCATGAGGCTCAATGAAAGTTCGGCGGACTTGGGCGGCACATCACGACCGTCCAAAAACGCGTGCAGAAAGACTCGCTCGACACCTTTTGATCGGGCCAGATCAACAGCGGCTTTAATGTGCTCCTCATGGGAGTGAACTCCTCCCGATGAGAGCAGCCCAAATAGGTGTAGAGCGCCTCCTGTGGCAACTAAACCCTGCATAGCATTGTTCAGTACGTCATTTTTATGGAACGAGCCATCATGTATGGCTTTATTGATCCGCGTAAAATCTTGATGAACTACCCGACCGGCACCCATATTCATATGGCCAACTTCCGAATTGCCCATCTGTCCTTCAGGCAGTCCTACGTCTCGGCCCGAGCTTGAAATTACGCAATGCGGCCTATTTTCCCAGAGGCCGTCCCAGACCGGCGTGTTTGCATTAGAGATGGCGTTATCTTTTGCCGCCTCGCGTTGACCCCAGCCGTCAAGGATAATCAATACATTAGGTGAAGTTTTGATCATATGTTCTTCTAATCTTTCTGAAATGTGATTTTAGCCCTAGTATGGTTCTGGAAAAAGCACGTTCGATAAGGGGTTTTTAGCGTACATTTGTGTATACTTCGCGACTTTATTCAATAGGCAGATTCGCAACCTAATGGTCGCCCAGATATTTGAATTTATCGGTAATCATTACATCCTGGTAAGTGTGTTTGTCTTCTTGCTTGTAGCGTTCGTTGTCAATGAGGGCAAGCGAGGTGGTGCGGCGATTAGTCCAAATAACCTGGTTAACCTTGTCAACCGCAATGGAGCCGTAGTTATAGATGTCCGTGATAAAAAAGATTTTGGAAATGGGCATATAGCGGGAGCTATGAACATACCTTTCAGTTCTTTCGATTCGAGGGTGGGTGAGCTCGAGTCATATAAGGAAAAGCCCATTGTGCTTGTCTGCAAAATGGGACAGCATGCAGGATCGATTGGACGCAAACTAAAAAGCCAAGGTTTTGAAGACGTGCGCCGCCTATCGGGTGGTATGGCTGAATGGGGTGCTAACAGTCTCCCTGTCGTGAAATGACTATGGATAGACAACCGATAGTAATGTACACAACTCGATTCTGTCCCTTTTGTAGTCGCGCGCGTCAGTTGCTTAGCTACAAAGGCTTGGATTACGAGGAAATAGCTGTTGATTTTGATGCTGAGAAGCGTTCAGAGATGGTTGAAAAATCCGGGCGACGGACTGTGCCGCAGATTTGGATAGGCACCGAACATCTGGGCGGATGTGATGAATTGTTGTCTTTGGAAAGGTCTGGTCGACTCGACGCGTTAGTGATGGGAGCACGAGATGAGTGAATTAAATCAAGAAGAAGCGCAATTTGTCCTGCAGCGCATTTATGTTAAAGATATGTCTTTCGAATCACCGAAAGCGCCTGATTCTTTTCTGCAGCAATTTAAGCCAAAGATAAACCTTGAGTTGAATTCCAGCCATCGCTCGATGGATGATGAGAACTTTGAGGTAACTCTTTCTGTGACCGTGACGGCCAATAATGAGGCGGATGAGGTCATATACCTTGTGGAAGTGCAACAGGCAGGGGTCTTTATGATCAGGGGCATGGAAGACGAAGGGCGCACCCAAACTCTAGGCAGTTACTGCCCGAGCGTGTTGTTCCCCTACGCAAGAGAAACTATAGATAATCTTGTTAGCAAGGGCAGCTTCCCACCTTTGATGCTAGCCCCGGTTAATTTTGATGCAGTTTATGCTCAGGCTAAGGCGCAAGCAGAGGCGCAGTCAAATAGCATCCAGTAACTAGTCAATACCATCAAATTTGTTCTGGCGTAGAGCTTCGTAAATGACAATTGCCACTGCATTCGATAGGTTCAGGCTACGTGAGTTCGTTCGCATCGGAATACGGAAGACATCAAATAGTGCTCGGACTTGATCAGGTAGTCCGCGAGTTTCTGGTCCGAAAATGAACGTGTCCCCAGGTTGATAAGTTTGGCAGTTGTAATTTGATTTGCCTTTTGTTGACAGCGCGAAAGTGCGTGACGGTCTTGAAGCATTCATGAATGCGTCGAGGCTAGAATGCACACGTACGTCGACGAATTCTTTATAGTCCAGCCCAGCACGAACTAGTTGGCGGTCATCCATGGAAAAGCCGAGCGGCTCTATAAGGTGTAGCTCACAGCCTGAATTGGCGCAGAGCCTTATAATATTGCCTGTATTCGGTGGAATCTCAGGTTCGAACAGAACGACTTTGAACATCTAGCGCTCACTCGACAAGGGTTTCATCGCTAAGGCCTAGCTCAGAAATCTTTCGCGTCAGTGTATTTCTGCCCCAGCCAAGAAGTATCGAAGCATCTTTCTTCCGACCCCCGGTCTGGGCCAAGGCGCTCTTGATCATGACACGCTCAAATCTTGGGACTGCCTCTTCAAGCACACCGGCTTGACCGGGTTCCTTGTTTGATAGTTCTTGGGTTGCCCAAGTTTTGAGAGCTCGTTCCCAGTCAACACCATGGGTAGCGGGTTCGGGTTTTGATTCAAGTAAGTCAGGGGGTAGATCTTGAACTAGGACGTTGCTTGATGTTGCCATTACAGCGATCCATCGACAGGCGTTTTCAAGTTGTCTGACGTTACCGGGCCAGGGTAGCTGAGTAATGTATTCGATCGCTTCGGGGGTTAGAATCTTGGTTTCCTCGCCGATTTCCTCTGCTGCCAGTTTTAGAAAGTGTGTGGCTAACCCTGGGATGTCTTCTTTACGTTCAGCCAGGTTGGGTAGATTTACGCGTATAACATTTAAGCGGTGGAAAAGATCTTCTCGGAATCGGTTTTCTCGAACTAGCTCCTCAAGGTCTTGGTGGGTAGCAGCAATAATTCGGACGTCGGCTCTTAGGGATTCATGTCCTCCAACTCGGTAATATTCACCGTCTGACAAGACTCGAAGAAGTCTTGTCTGGGTTTCCGGAGGCATATCACCGATTTCATCCAGAAATAATGTTCCACCTTTTGCCTGCTCGAAGCGGCCTTGGCGTGATTGGTTAGCCCCAGTAAAGGATCCTTTTTCGTGGCCAAACAGTTCGGACTCCACAAGATCATGGGGGATAGCAGCCATATTTAATGGTATGAAGGGTGCATTGGCTCGAGGACTATGTTTATGCAGCGCGTGAGCTACCCGTTCTTTACCTGTTCCAGATTTTCCGTTAATTAAGACTGTAACGTTGGATTTTGAAAGCCTTCCAATAGCTCGGAAAACCTCCTGCATGGCTGGTGCCTGACCTATAATTTCAACCTCTGTATTGACGATGGTCGAGTTGCTTGTCGTTTCGCTTGTGCTGGCCAGTGCTCGGCCGACAACCTCGACTGCATCGTCAACTTCAAAAGGCTTGGGTAAATATTCGAATGCTCCACCCTGTATTGACGTAACGGCACTGTCGAGATCTGAGTGAGCCGTCATGACGATAACTGGTAGTTCTGGATATCCTTTCTTGATTTCTTTAAGAAGATCTAGTCCATCCAAACCGGGCATTCTGATGTCCGTAATGACTACGTCCGGTGTGTCGATCTCAAAGCGGCTTATCACGTCTCTTGCAGAATTAAAAGTCTGAACATTTAAACCCGTTTGCGAGAGGGCTTTTTCTAAGACCCATCGAATTGAACGCTCGTCATCGACTACCCAGACCTGATTGCTATTCATGATGCTTGCTCCAAGGGTATATAGATGCTGAAGGTCGTTTCACCAGGCGCGGACCTGTATTCAATCAGTCCCTGATGCTGGCTAATAATGGATTGGGCGAGAGACAAACCGAGGCCTGTGCCATCCGAACGTCCTGAAATCATGGGATAAAAAAGATGGTCTTTGATCTCCTCTTTAATTCCAGGCCCGTTATCCTGGATGTCTATGCGCAGGACTACGCGGTGTCGCTTGCCATTTATAGTGAACTGTCTGCTGATTCGAGTTGTAAGGAGAATTTCAGGCTTTTTAGTACCGATTAATGCCTGCATAGCATTTCGGCTAATGTTGAGCAGGGCCTGTAATAGTAGTTCAGCATCGGCTTCGAAGTCAGGTAAGCTAGGATCATAGTCTCGTAAGATTCTATAGCTAGCGTCTGCTTCCAGTTCGATGAGCTTGCAGATTCTCTCTAAAAGGATGTGTATATTTATGAGCTTAAAGGCAGGTATAACGCGTGGTCCTAGCATTCTGTCAACGAGCGCAGTAAGTCGGTCGGTTTCCTCGATTATAATATCGGTGTATTCCTTCAACTCGGAGTTTGGTAGTTCTTTTTCTAATAGTTGTGCTGAGCCTTTAATACCTCCCAACGGGTTCTTGATTTCGTGGGCTAGCCCTCGAACCATTTGGCGAGATAATTCATGCGTTTCACGCAAGGCCGCGTCTCGGTCGATCCTTAGAAAACGGTCCATTTCGAAAAATTCAACCAGGGCGTTTTCGGTACCTAGAATAGGCGTCACGGTTACATCGACGATAATTTCCCCGCGTTTTGCCGGTATTGTAAGAGCCATTTTACGTCTTGTGTAAATCTGATCGGATTTGATTGCCGCGATGATGATAGTTGCTAGCTCGTCACTGTTGCCCACGATTGAGTCTAGACAATGGCTCATCATCTTATCGTTAGATTCTTGAAGCAGACTTTCCGCTGCTTGATTGGCGAATAGAATGGTCATTGTATTGTCGATCATCAGTATTGCGGTACTAAGATTGCCTAGAACTCTCTCACTCATGGTAGTACCGACGATCTGCGCCTGAATTTGCATGCTGTCGTTTTGCTTCTGTAGTTTTTCGAACTAGAAAAGTTTTTTGCAAGAAATGCACCAGTTGTTCGCTTTTTGCTACTAACCTCATGATTGGTGAGTCTCAGGGCATTTAGAAGACGATCATGCTACTCACTAACTTTGAATAATGCACCATTATGGTGCATTATTCAAAGTTAGTGAGTAGCATTGCGCTTTTAGTGCAGGATGCTGGATCGAAGTAAACTGATAGTAGTTGAAGGTCCGTCAAAAATAGTCTTTCCATCAGCGCGTTTGATTCGAATCTGGAACTGGTGTGTGCCGCGATCGAGGTTATCGAGCTTAATTGTACCGCTTCCTGAAATAGCTCGAATAGCGGCACCATCCATCATGAGTTGAGCCGTGTGACCTAGTGACAAGACTGGTTCGATTACAATAGTCAGACTTAGGGAGCCGGCGTTGTTACGTATAGCTGCGTATCCATTCGGTTCTGTAATTCTTGCGTTATAGGCGGTTATTGCTTTCGCCGAAGGTTGTCCCGAGCGATTAGACTCGAGTAGTGTTGTACTTTTTGGCTGCGAATAAGTTGAGATTGTTCCAACCTTAACAGAGTCACTGTCAGGTGTTTCTTGACTTGAATAAGACGGTATGCCCTCGGCATCGATTTCGCGATAGATCTCATCTGCTAGGGAGAGATTGATGAATGCCGCAAATATAAAAGACGAAACTAGTCTCATGGGTCAAGTTTGTGCTCATGTGCCGCGTAATTAAAGGTATCGATCCTTACAGCTCAGGCCCCATTCATCTGGCCGCCCTTACAACTTCTTCAATTAGACTCTATTGTTTTGCCGAACTATGTCTTAGTTTGTTAATTTAAGTAAAAAAAAGCCCTACCCGGAAGTTCTTCATGGTAGGGCTTTATGAAGACAGTAGCTGTTCAAGCTTTTTTGAGTCCGCTAAGCCAGGGCCTCCTTGGTTGTTTTCACGATAGCAGCGGCCACTTTATAAGGGTCTGCGTTAGAGGCTGTCCTTCTGTCTTCGAGTCGGCCGATCCAGCCGTCCGTGTGGGTTGTCACAGGAATTCGGATAGACGCTCCACGGTCGGAAATACCATAGCTGAACTGATCGATTGACTGCGTTTCATGTTTGCCGGTTAGGCGTTGATCATTGTCTGCTCCATAAACACTGATATGGCGCTCGATGTTCTTACCGAATTCTTCGCAGATCTTTGTGAAGGTCTCTTCCTTACCTGAAATTCTCATTGCCTCATTAGAGAAGTTGGCGTGCATGCCCGACCCGTTCCAATCCAAGTCTCCGAATGGCTTAGGGTGCCAGTTGATGGAGTAGCCATATCGCTCTCCCGTTCGCTCGAGAAGATAGCGGGCTATCCAGGTTTCGTCACCGGCCCGCTTTGCGCCTTTAGCAAATACTTGGAATTCCCACTGTCCCGCTGCAACCTCAGCGTTTATTCCTTCAACGTTAACTCCGGCTTCGAGGCATAAGTCAAGATGCTCTTCGACGCAGTCACGGCCATGGGCATTAGAAGCGCCTACTGAGCAATAGTATGGCCCTTGTGGACCAGGAAAGCCGTTGACTGGGAAACCAGGCGGCCTATCGGTGTCTGTATCCCATAGGAAATATTCTTGTTCGAAGCCGAACCAAAAATCGTCATCATCGTCATCAATAGTTGCACGGCCATTTGAGTCGTGTGGAGTACCGTCCGCATTAAGCACTTCGGTCATCACCAGAAAACCATTTTGTCTCCCGGGATCTGGGAAGATAGCGACAGGTTTGAGCAAGCAGTCTGAACTGCTGCCATCTGCCTGCTCTGTCGAGCTTCCATCGAATGACCACATTGGACATTCTTCCAAGGTCCCGCCGAAGTTGTCGCGGACTTGCGTCTTGCTACGCAGGCTTTGTGTTGGCTGAAAGCCATCCAGCCAAATGTATTCGAGTTTAGCTTTCATATCTTTATTCTCCTCAAAGTGCTAAATCGCCCATGCTGCAACGAACCTTATTGCCTCGATGACAAATACTAGGAATATCGCCCGACACATGTGGGTGCTATCTATAGAAGCAAGTATTATGCCACACACTTTAAGTTGTTACTCTTTGATTTTATTAGGGAAAAAATATTTCTTCCAAAAAACTGCACCAATATAGTGCGATTATAATAATAATGCACAATTATAGTGCTATTTGTGCACCTCAATGGTGAATATCTGTTGATGATCAACGCAATCGCTTTGAATAACTTCGTGACCATGAATTCTGCACCAAGCAGGAATA
>MDSZ01018268.1_pt1 | contig 23355 bp, 22 predicted proteins | sample 811201 | NCBI WGS metagenome assembly MDSZ01 (sample SAMN05326647, study PRJNA326480) | marine metagenome | isolation source: seawater | place: Indian Ocean: North | collected 2010
CTGTTTTCTTTGGCATTTATTTTTATGAGTATGTAATATAAAGAAAATTAATTCACTATAAATTTATGGCCTAATTTAGATCAAATATGAACTTACTTTTTTCTACAACTATATTTAGTTTTTTTACAATAATTAGCAGAATTTTGGGCTACTTAAGAGATATTTTAATAGCTATTTTTTTGGGTGCATCTATTTTTGCAGATGCTTTCTTTGTCGCCTTTAGGCTACCAAATACTTTCAGACGCCTGTTTGCCGAGGGAACATTTAATGCGGCCTTCATACCTAGTTATACGGCAGCAAAAATGGAAAATAAAAAAACTGGAAAGACTTTCGCAGATGATGTTTTGAGTTTACTTCTTTTAATATTAATTTTTATAGTAACATTAGCAGAAATATTTACACCTTTCTTGGTCTATCTTATTGCGCCGGGATTTATTGAAGATGATGTAAAATTTAATTTAGCAGTCGAACTTACAAGGATTACTTTTCCATTTTTATTGTTTGTGAGCTTATCATCCTTTTTTTCGGGAATACTAAATTCAAATAATAAATTTGCAGCTGCATCTGCTGCACCGATAATTTTGAATGTGATTATGATTATAAGCATTATAATTTCTTTTTTAAAAGATTTAAATTTTGCCAAACAATTATCATACGGGGTTACTCTAGCAGGCATAATGCAATTAATTTTTTTAATTTACGTTGCTTTAAAATTTTATAAACCAAATATAAAGTTTAATTTTAAAATTACAAAAAGAATTAAATTTTTTTTCAGAAAATTATTTCCAAGCATTCTATCTTCTGGCGTTACTCAGATTAATATTTTAGTTGGAACTATTATCGCATCCTTTCAAACTGGTGCTGTTTCATACCTTTACTACGCAGATAGAGTATATCAAATTAATCTAGCTATTGCAGGTATTGCGGTCGGAACAGTTTCATTACCAGTTCTCTCAAAAGCATTTAAATCAAAAAATTTTTCAAAAGTCTCTGACATTCAAAATAATTCAATAGAGTTATGTTTCTTGCTATCAATGCCAGCAAGCCTTGGTTTAATTATTGCATCAAATGAGATTGTGAGTGGATTATTTGGTTATGGATCTTTTACGCCAGCAGATGTTGAAATGACTTCTAAAGCACTAATTTTTTTTGGATATGGAGTTGTTGCTTTTGCATTAGTAAAAATACTTGCAAATTTTTTCTTTGCCAGAGATAATACAAGAACTCCATTTTACATCTCAACATTTATTGTATTCTTAAACGTAATTATTAGTTTAAGTTTTTTTAGTAGAATAGGCTTTATTATTATTCCAATCGCTACATCAATTTCTACTTGGGTAGGAGTGATAATCTATTTCTATTTCTTATTTAAGCATAATTATCTACTTTTACAAAAAAAAATAATTTTTAAACTATTTAAAATTATTATTTCATCTTCTTTAATGTCTTTAATATTAAGTTTAGCCTTAAAGAATTTTGCTAATTACCTAGATTATAATTATGTATATAAGTCATTCTTTTTGATTATTATTATAGGTTTCGCAGGAATTATTTATTTGTTATCTTGTTATTTATTAGGTTTATTAAAAATAAGAAATTATAAAGTAAATTAATGGATAAAAAAAATTTAGTATTTTCTGGAGTTCAGCCCACTGGTAATTTACATTTAGGAAACTATCTTGGAGCATTAAAAAATTTTGTATCCCTTCAAAAAGAAATGGAGTGTATTTATTGTGTTGTAGATTTACATGCAATCACAGTTTTTCAAAACCCAAATGAACTTAAAATAAATGTATTAGAAACCGTAGCGAGTTTTTTGGCAACAGGATTGGACTCAAACAAAAGTATCATTTTTAATCAATCTTCAGTTTCAGGACACGCAGAATTAGCCTGGATCCTTAATTGCGTATCTAGAATTGGATGGTTGAATAGAATGACACAATTTAAAGATAAAGCAGGTTCTGACAAAGAGAAAGCAAGTGTTGGATTATATATCTATCCAAATTTAATGGCGGCTGATATTCTTCTTTATAAAGCTACTCACGTACCTGTTGGCGCAGATCAAAAACAACATCTGGAGCTATCAAGAGATATTGCACAAAAATTTAATAATGATTTTAAATGTAAAGATTTTTTTCCATTACCAGAGCCTTTAATTTCTAAAAATATCTCAAGAGTAATGAGCTTGAGAGATGGCACAAAGAAAATGAGCAAATCAGAGGAATCTGATTATTCTAGAATTAATCTTAAAGATAGTGCAGATGAAATAACTAAAAAAATAAAAAAAGCTAAATCCGATTCTCATCCTATTCCAGAGAATTTGAAAAATTTAGAAAAAAAACCTGAGGCTTTAAATTTACTTAATATTTATTCAGAGGTATCTAAAAATAGTTTAGAAAAAGTACTTAATGAGATGTCAGGAAAAGAGTATTCATTTCTTAAAAACAAATTAGCAGAAATCCTAATTAGTGAAATAACTCCAGTAGGTAAAGAAATCACCAAGTTAATGGACGATAAGACGCATTTATTAAAAATTTTAAAAAAAGGCAGTGAAAAAGCTCAAAATATAGCTGAGGAGAACCTTAAAAATATACGTGAAATAGTTGGTCTTATATAATATAAAATTGTTATGATACAAACAGAGCCAACCCCAAATCCTGACTCGATAAAGTTTTTGTCTGAAAAAATAATTTCAGATGTAGGAACTGAAGAATTCCAAAAGAAAGAAGCTGAAAAAACTTCTAACGTTTTTATTAAAGAGCTTCTAAAATTTAATGGAGTCGAATTAGTTTTATTGTCAAAAAATTTTTTATCAGTGAAAAAATCTAAAGATATTTCTTGGAACGAACTAAAACCAATGGTTATCTCACATTTAAATCATTATTTTGAAAATAATGATGGTCCAATACTTCAAAAATCTAAGAAAAAAAAAGAGGATAAAGTTGATGACGAAACTGTGAAAAAAATAATTGAAGTTTTAGACACTAAAATAAGACCAGCTGTTGCAAGGGATGGAGGCGATATTAAATTTAAATCATTTGAAAAAGGAATTGTTAAAGTAGAATTACAAGGCAGCTGCTCGGGGTGCCCGAGCTCACTAATGACACTAAAACAAGGTGTTCAAAATCTACTTAAACATTATGTAAAAGAAGTAAATTCAGTTGAGGCAAACTAATGAAAAGAAAACTCTCTTATCGAGATAAACTTATAGAACTTGCACAAATTTATGGAGTAAGAGAAATTCAGGAATACATTAAAAGAAGAAAGAATCTTACTACTGGTCAATTAGAATTAATCTTAAAAAAGAATAATATCGTAATACCGAAAGATTTTAAAACAAGTTTTTTTAAAGAAAATTTTTCAAAACCAATAAGTCGTGTTTCGAAAAGAATAGATAATTTAAAAGATGATAGCTCAAAATCTATTTCAAGATTTTCAAGAAAAGTAAGTTACTTCAAACAAGATAGCTTCAGGTCTTTCAGCAGGGGTATTTTTAATTTATGGAAAACAATTGGAAATGCCGGTCTAGGTTTTTTGAATGTTTTACCAGAGGTAGGAAAGACTATTTATTCTTTTATAGGCTCAATATTAACCGACCTGTTTAGTGGAATTTATGATCAAAAGCTTAAACTTAATAAAGTTAACCAAGCCGTTGTAGGATTTTTCATAGCAGCTGGTTTAATAACGATAGTTATTTCAGGTATGAAAACGTACTATGATTTTAATAAATCAAATAAAAAAATAATCTTAGAGTCTCAAAAGAAAAAAATTGAAAAAAAAGAAGTAATAGAGAAAGTACAGAAACCCAAAACAGACGTAAAAAAAAAAAAGAAATTAGAAGTAAAACCTAAGGAACTAGTTAAAAAACCAGAAAAAAAAATAGATAAATCAAAAGAAAAAAAACCCGAAGTAATTTTGCCAGATTTAAATCTGGAAACACAAACAGTTTTAAACTTATTTAAAGATGTAAATTATGATTTAAATAAAGTAAGAAGAGAAAAAAAAGTAAAGCCAATTTATTTTACCCAATTTCCTAGAGACCTTGATGAATTACAAAGTGTTAAATTAAAAAAAGAAACCTTTATTAAAATTGTTTTGCCATTGATTGTAGCTGAAAATGAAAAAATTTTAGAAGATAGAGAAAAATTAAAAGCAATCTCGTCAAAAAGAATGACATCTGATTCAGAAAAACAATGGCTTAGACAAAAACTTTTGGAATATAAAGTAAAAAATGGCAAAGTCGATGAGCTGGAAAAAAGAATGGATATTATTCCAACATCTTTGGCTCTCGCACAAGCTGCTAAAGAAAGTGGATGGGGTACATCAAGATTTGCATTAGAGGGTAATGCAATGTTTGGTCAATGGACATGGACAGGAAATGGAATTGAACCACTATTTAAAGATAAATCTAAAACTCATAAAATTTTAAAATTTCCAATACTAAGAGCCTCAGTTAAATCTTACATAAATAATTTAAATACTCACAAAAGTTATAAGAAACTTAGAGAAATCAGGAACGAACTGAGAGATAAAAACAGAAGAATAGAAGGTTTAAAATTAACTGCTACACTTGATAATTATGCTGAAACTGGGAAAGAATACACAAAAATTATAGCTCAAATTATTAAAGAGAATAAATTAACCGACTTCGAGCCAGTAACATTAACTAAATCGAAAAAAGTAATAGAGGTTAATTCCTAGGATCAGTTTTCGGCTATCACAAATTGAATACCTAACCATCTCCAAAAACCATTTTCTTCTCTTAAAGAACAATTAATTCTTCCTCTTTCCCCAACAAATTTTTCAGAAATATTTATTTTTAAAATATTTAATTCATTTAATGAAATTTTTGAATTTCTCCATTTATTACCCTCATTTGAAAAACATGAAATTTGATTAAGATTTTTTATATCATCAAAAAACTCAATTTTTACTTCAGGTGGATTTGCTTTTTGTGATAAATATTTTTCTTCAGGAGAAATATTTTTATATTTGAAAGGCAATGTTTTCATTAAAGTTTTAAATCTACTAATTTCCCCATATTTTTCATTAATTGGGAATCTTGGAAGCTCCCAGAAATCTTTTGTTTCATCAATTACACCGGAATGTTGGCCAAATGCAAATTTAAAACCTAAATTTTTGATTATATTTTTAAATTCAAGACTATACTCACCAAACGGGTAAGAAAAAAATTCTGAGTTTTTACCTAATTTTTCTTCGAAAATTTTGATAGACTTTATAATGTCATCTTTTATTACTTTAGGACTTTCATCTACAAGATATTCATGTGAATGACTGTGATTTCCAATTTCAACATTTTCATTCTTATAAAGCTCAAGAATTTGATCCCAGTTCATATAATTGAAGGAACCAACCTCTCTTGTATTAACAAATAAGATAAAAGGGATTCTTTTTTCTTTAAGAATCGGCCATGCATTTTTGTAAAATGATAGCAATCCATCATCTACTGTGAACAAAACTTTTCTTTCAGCTTTTTTATTAAGAAGACTGTTCTGTAAATTATTGGGATGTATAAACTTTATTCCTTCATTTTCTATAATTTCCAGTTGTTCTTTAAAAACTTCTAATTGAATGTTTGTAGACGGATATTTTGACTCATCAAATCTGTGGTACATAATTGAGATTAATCCAAAGTCGTCAATATTTTTTTGTAATGTAGAAGAATTAGCACTATTATAAATATTTAATGAAATTATAATAAAGCAGATGATAAAGAATTTTTTAATTATAAGTTGCATAGGCAAAAATGATAAAATTGGTCTTAAATTTGAGAGCAATTTTTTTGTTCATGATTTTACAAATAAAGTTAATAAAAATGAAACTTTAGTTTCAAACATATTAGATTTATTAAAAAAGCACAAAGTAAATATTGATAATAAATTTTCAATTTTAGTTAATAGTGGACCTGGTAGTTTTTCCTCAATAAGAGTAGCTATATCAGTTGCAAAGGGAATGAAAATTTCAAAAAATGTAAAAATTTTTGGTTATAGAAATTGTGATTTACCTCAATTTAAGCTTGAAAATATTGAAATTTTGATAAATAAAAATTTAATTGAAAAAAATTTGATTAAACCATTATATTTAAGTTAAATTAACTAAAGATTAATATGAGTACTATTGAAGATAAATGCAAAGAAAAAGGCGTAAGGCTTACTGATCAAAGAAAAGTAATAGCAAAAATTCTTTCCGAGTCAAAAGAGATCTACGGCTCTAAGGATCATCCAGACGTTGATGAGTTACACAAAAGGGTGGCAGTCGTAGATGATAAAATTAGTATAGCAACAGTTTATAGAACAGTGAAACTTTTTGAAGAAGCCGGTATTTTAATTAAACATGACTTTAAAGCTGGTAAAGCGAGATATGAAATAAATGATAATCACAATCATCTAATTGATATAAATAGTGGGGAGATAGTAGAGTTTGTGGATAAGGATATTGAAGACTTACAAATAAAGATTGCAAAAAAATTAGGTTACAATCTTGTTGATCATAAATTAGAACTGTACGGTTCAAAAATAAAAAAATAAATTGCAAAAAAAAATTTTCATCAAAACTTTTGGTTGTCAAATGAATGAATACGACAGTAATCGTATTCTAGATTTTACAAAAAAAATTAATTATCATTCTACAGAAGATATAAAAAAAACAGACTGCTACATTTTAAACACGTGTCATATCAGAGAAAAAGCAACAGATAAAGTTTATCATGAGATTGGTAGAGTAAAGAAAATTTTTAGAAATGAGCCCAAACCATTAGTTATAGTTACTGGCTGTGTTGCTCAGGCTGAAAGTGATATTTTATTGGAAAAGGAAAAGTACATAGATGCAGTTATAGGGCCTCAGTCATATCATAAGATTAATGATATAATTTTAGATTTAGAAAGAAAAAAAATTAGACTTAACAAAACTGACTTTGATACTATTGAAAAATTTGATAATTTAAATATAGTAAAAAATACTAATAGTAATGTTTCATCTTTTTTAACAATACAAGAGGGTTGTGATAAATTTTGTAAATTTTGTGTAGTTCCTTACACAAGAGGCCCAGAATTATCAAGACCGCTTCACGAAATTAAAGAAGAAGCTATCCAATTAGTTAATAATGGATCAATGGAAATTATACTGTTAGGACAAAATGTGAATGCATACAATTATAAAAAATATAGACTTTCTGATTTAATCTACACGTTAAGTGAAATTAAAAATTTAAAAAGAATAAGATATACAACTTCACATCCAAAAGATTTTACTGAAGACTTAGTTAAAGCACATGATAATATTGAAAAGTTGATGCCCTTGATACATTTACCTGTTCAAAGCGGATCTAATAAGATTTTAGAAAAAATGAACAGAAAACATACCGTCGAGGAATATATTAAGATCATCTCGAAATTAAAAAAATTTGATAAAAAGATTGAGTTTTCAAGTGATTTTATAATTGCTTATCCTGGTGAAACAGAAAATGATTTCAATAACACTTTAAAACTTCTCAAAGAAATTAAATACATTAACTCTTATTCTTTTATCTTCAGCGCAAGACCTGGAACTCCTTCAGCAAATCTAAAAAAGATAGACAATACCATTGCAAAAAAAAGGTTAATGGTTTTCCAAGAAGAAGCAGATAAAATTAAAAATAACTTTAGAAAGAAACTCATTGGTGAAGAATTAGAAGTTTTATTTGAAAATAGGGTCAAGCAACAAAATATTTTTTTTGGACGCGATAGATATTTCAATGCCGTAGTTGTAAAAAGCGATATTGACTTAAAAGGTAAAATTAAGGCTGTTAAAATAAACCATTTCAACTCCAATACTTTGTTTGGAGAGGTACTAAAGGAGAAAAACATTAAGAACTTCGCAGCATAATTAATTGTATGTCAGAAATAACTAATTTAGATCAATCTTTAATCATAAAAAAAATAGATAATGAAACTTTAAATATACAAATCACTAACAATCAAATGCTCATGTCAATTGTAGGTGAATTTGACCAAAATTTAAAAGAATTGGAAAAACTTACGAAAACAAACGTATATTTCAGAGGTAATTCTATAACTTGCAAAGGAAAAAAAACTAATCTCTTAATTTTTTCAGGAGCAATTAAATTTTTAATAAATAAATATTTTTTAACAAACTTAATAGAAAAAAGCGATATAATGCTATCTGTGGAAAAAAATATTAAATCAGACGAGTCTAATGTTAGATCATTTAAACAGTTGATCAAAACACCAAGAAAATCAGTAATCGCTCGTTCAGAAAAACAATCTGATTACATAAAGGCATTAAAAGAAAATAATATTATTATTTCTTACGGACCAGCTGGTACAGGTAAGAGCTTTCTTGCAGTCTCAGTTGCAGTAACTCTTTTGATGGAAAAAAAAGTTGAAAGAGTAATATTATCTAGACCTGCAGTAGAAGCGGGGGAAAAACTTGGATTTTTACCTGGAGACATGAAAGAGAAAGTTGATCCATATTTAAGACCTTTATATGATGCTCTATACGAATTATTTGGTCCTGAAAAAATTGATAAAAAAATTCAATCCGGAGAAATAGAAATAGCTCCATTAGCATTTATGCGAGGTAGGACACTAAAAAATTGCTTTGCGATATTAGATGAGGCACAGAATGCTACAGAAACACAAATTAAAATGTTTTTAACTAGAATAGGCGAAAATTCTAAACTTGTAGTAAATGGAGACCCTTCACAAATAGATTTAATTAACAAATCGCAATCAGGTCTAATAAAATCAATAAAGCTTTTAAAAAATATTGAGGAAATTAAAATTATAGAATTTAATCATAAAGATGTAGTTAGACATCCATTAGTTTCAAAAATTATTAGAGCTTATAATAAATCAAGCGCTGATGATAAAAATTAATGTAGTATTAGGAAATTCTAATTGGGAAAATTATGTTAAAAACCCAAAAAAATTTATTCAAAAAAAAATTAATTCTATAAATAGAAAAAGTAAAAAATTTAAAAATAAAAAACTAATTTTTACTTTAAATCTTTCGGGATCAACTGAAATAAAAAAGCTCAATAAAAAATTTAGAAAAAAAAATAAAACTACTGACGTTTTATCATTCCCGTTTTATGAGGGAAGAGATCTTCAAAAAATTTTCAAGAAGGATAAAGAGATTTATTTAGGTGATGTTATAATAAATATCGATAAAATTAAAAAAGATATTTTAAATTTTGAAAACAATTTTAATAAACTTTGGATACATGGTTTTTTTCATCTTTTAGGATATAGGCATAAAAGAATTAAAGAATTTAAATTAATGAAAAAAAACGAAGAAAAATATTTAAGTTATATTAATTAAATGTTAAACAGAATTTTAAACAATTCAACATATGTAATATATATCATACCATCCGTAGTTGGTTTTTTAACGGTTTTTAGTTTCCAACCTTTTAATATATCGATTTTAAACTTTATAATCCTACCTATTCTCTTTTTATTACTTGCCTACATAAACAAAAAAACAAAAAGCACTTATAGAAGAAAACCATATTACAAAAATTTTTTTTTGGTCGGGTATATATTTGGATTTTCTTTTTACTTAAGTAATACTTATTGGATTTCTTACTCATTAACTTTCGATGACAGTTTTAAATTTTTGATACCGTTTGCTATAATTATGATACCTGCTTTTATGGCTATTTTTACTGGGTTATCAACTTTGATAATAGGTAGGTTTTTAAATTTTAATATCGGATCAATTTTTTTATTTTCAGCATCATTAGCTTCATTTGATTTTATAAGAGGAAAAATTTTAACAGGTTTTCCATGGAATTTATGGGCTTATAGTTGGTCTTGGTCAATCGAAGTATTACAATTATTAAATTATTTAGGTTTATTTGCGTTTAACTTGATTGTTATTACAATCTTCACTTTACCCGCTATTATTTATTGTAAAATAAATTTAAAAAAAAAAATAGTAGTTTTTTGTTTTACTATTTTGGTTTTTTTTTCGAATTATATTTTTGGAAGTTATCTAATTAATCAAAATAATTCAAATTTAGAAAATTCAGACACTCAAAGTTCCATAAATATAAAAGTAATATCACCAAATTTCAAATTGAAGTACAATATTTCAGAAAATGAAATAGAAAATAAACTTACAAAACTAATTAAACTTAGTGACCCTATAAATCCAGATGAAACATTTTTTATTTGGCCAGAGGGTATTTTTTCAGGGTTTTACTACAGAGAAATATATAAATTTAAAGATTTCTTTAAAAAAAATTTTAAAGATAATCACAAAATAATATTAGGTATTAATACTTTTGATGAAATAAATAACAAATATTATAACAGCTTAATTGTTGTTGATAACAACTTTGAGGTAATACATAGATATAATAAAAAAAAATTAGTTCCTTTCGGTGAATTTTTGCCCTTAGAAAATATTTTCCAAAATTTTGGATTAAAAAAAATTACTGAAGGATATGACTCTTTTTCCAAAGGTTTAAATGAAAATATTTTAATATTAGGAAAAGAAAAGTTATTATTAATGATTTGTTATGAAATAATTTTCCCAGAGTTAATACAAAATTTAAAAAAAGAAACAAATTTAATTATAAATATTTCTGAGGATGGTTGGTTTGGAAATTCAATTGGACCTTATCAACATTTCGCAAAAGCTGTATTTAGATCAATTGAAAATGGTACTTTTTTAGTTAGAGCAGCCAATCAAGGTGTAAGCGCAATTATTAGTAATAGAGGTGAAACAATAAAAAAACTTAATCCCAATGAGGCCGGAAATATAGAGATGAAAATTCCTTTAATAAAAACTGGATATAAAAATAAAAATGATTTGATATTTATTATTCTTTTATTTACATATCTATTTATCTTTATAATTTTAAAAAAAGATAATGCACAAAAATAAATACTTATTTACTAGCGAGTCTGTTTCTGAGGGTCATCCTGATAAAGTTTGTGACCGCATTTCAGATATGATAGTAGATTCATATCTGTCGAAAGATCCATATTCAAGAGTAGCTTGCGAAACGATGGCAACAACTAACAAAGTTGTTCTTGCGGGTGAAGTAAGGGGACCTAAAATAACCAAGGATGAAATTATTGATAAAGTAAAGAATTGTATAAAAGATATAGGTTATGACCAAGAAGGTTTTAGTTGGCAAACAGCTAACATTGAAACCTATTTACATGAACAATCTGCTGACATTGCGATGGGTGTTGACTCTAAGGGTAACAAAGATGAAGGAGCAGGAGATCAAGGGATCATGTTTGGTTATGCCTGTAAAGAAACTGAGGAATTAATGCCAGCCCCAATTTATTTTTCACATAAAATTTTAAGGATGATGGCGGAAGATAGAAAAAAAAATATTTTAAGCGGAATAGAACCCGACTCAAAGAGTCAAGTTACAATGCAATATGAAAACGATGAGCCAACCAAAGTGACTTCGGTAGTAATATCAACACAACATGCAAAAAACTTAAATCAAGCAGAGGTAAAAGATTTAGTAATACCTTATATAAAGAGAGCTATTCCAGAAAAATATCTTAAAGATTTAGATAAAAATGAAATATATGTTAACCCTACTGGTCAATTCATAATAGGTGGACCAGACGGCGACACAGGTCTAACAGGAAGAAAAATAATCGTTGATACTTATGGAGGAGCGGCACCACATGGAGGTGGTGCTTTTTCGGGAAAAGATCCTACAAAAGTTGATCGATCTGCAGCGTACGTAGCAAGGTATTTAGCAAAAAATATTGTGGCAGCAGGTGTTTCAGACAAATGCTTAATTCAATTAGCATACGCAATAGGAATTTCCAAACCTTTGTCAATTTACATTAAACTTTCACCAAAAGATGAAAAAAAAGTTGAAAAAGTCACAAATATTATTAATCAAAATTTTAATCTTTCACCTCGTGGAATTAGGGAGATGTTAAAACTTAATAATCCAATATACGAAAAGACTTCAGCCTACGGTCATTTCGGTAGAAAACCTACAAATAAAGGGGAATTTACTTGGGAAAAAACAGATAAGGTTAACTTATTTAAATTGTAATCTTGAAAAAAACATAATTTTAACTAAAATAGAGTTAAATTAAGTAAACTTTGAAATGGGCTTTAGCCCATTTTTTTTTAGGGATAAAGAAAATGTTAAATAGAGGATTAGATAAACTAGAATTACTCAGAATAGTTGATGCCGTAGCTAACGAGAAATCTATAGATAAAGAACTTGTTATTGGATCTATGGAAAGTGCAATACAGAAAGCTGCTTTAACCAAATTTGGAAACGATAATAATATTGAAGTTTTTATTGACCGAGAAAATGGAGAAATAAAAATTCAAAAAGTTTTAGAAGTCGTAGAAAAAGTTGAGGACTCCGCAAGAGAAATTAGTTTGTCAGAAGCAAAAAAACTAAAAAAAGAAATCAAAGAACTTAAAATTGGCGACAAAATTTATGAAGAATTACCCCAAATTGACTTCGGTAGAATAGCAGCTCAAAGCGCTAAACAAGTAATCACTTCAAGAGTTCGAGAAGCTGAAAAAAATAGGCAATATGATGATTTTATTGACAAACAAGGACAAATTTTAAGTGGAATAATCAAAAGGCTAGAATACGGAAATGTAATAGTTGATTTAGGAAAAGCTGAGGGTGTAATAAAAAAAGATGAACTTATACCTAGAGAAATTTTAAAAACAGGAGATAGAGTAAAAGCATATTGTTATGAAGTAAAAAAAGAACTTAAAGGACATCAAGTATTCTTATCTAGAGCTCACCCACAATTTCTTGCTAAACTTTTTTTTCAAGAAGTTCCGGAAATATATGAGGGCACAATTGAAATCAAATCTGTTGCAAGAGATCCAGGAAGTAGAGCTAAAATTTGCGTTCATTCGAAAGACACATCAATAGATCCTGTAGGAGCTTGTGTTGGTATGAGAGGCAGTAGAGTACAAACTATTGTTAATGAACTTCAAGGAGAAAAAATAGACATAATTAAATGGACAGAAGATTTACCTACACTTATCTCCGAGTCATTATCACCAGCTGAAATTCAAAAAGTTTTAATTGATCAAGATAATAAAAGAATTGATATAATATTATCGGAAGAAAATTTAAGTAAAGCTATAGGTCGTAGAGGTCAAAATGTGAGATTAGCTTCTAAATTAACTAATTATGAAATAGATATTTTAACAGATAAAGAAGACTCTGAAAGACGACAAGCAGAATTTAAAGAAAGGACAGAAACATTAATTAAAAATTTAGAAGTCGATGAAACGTTAGGACAATTACTTGTTTCAGAGGGTTTTAATAGCATCGAAGAAATTTCACAATCTTCTCCAGAAGATATTTCAAAAATAGATGCCATAGACGAAGAAACTGCTAAGGAATTGATAAGTAGATCACAAGAAACATTAGTAAAAGAAAAAGAGGAAGTTGCTCAAAAATTAAAAGAATTAGGAGTTGAAGAGTCACTTATTAACTTAAAGGGGATGACACAAGGTATGCTAGTTATACTTGGACAAAAAAATATTAAAAAAATTTTAGATTTTGCAGATTTGTCCTCTGATGAGCTAATAGGTGGATTTGATGAAGTTAAAGGAAAAAAAGTTAGAATCGAGGGCTATTTAGAGGAATTTTCTCTTTCAAGAAAAGAAGCAGATCAACTAATAATGTCTGCTAGAGAAATTGCTTACAAGTAATGCTATGGAAAAAAACAAAAAGAAAACACTTACTATATCATCAAATTTTAAAAGAAAAATTGATACATCATCATTAACTACAGATAAAAGAAAATCTTTTTCTGTCCAAAAAAAAAAATCATACAAGCCTAACAAAGATTTTAATAAATTTAACAAAGGAACGAACACTCAAGCTTTCAATGAAAATCCCAAAAAAAATTTTACAAGGAAAATAGTTGAGCAGCAAGCTACAAAAGATTTTATAAAGAAAGATAATAAACCTTCTGGTAAAAGTAAGTTAAGACTGAAAAGCCCTGTTGATAAAAGAGATTTTAAACTAACAGTTTCAAGAGCTCTTAATGTGGAAGAAATAGAAATAAAACAAAGAAGTTTGGCGTCAGTAAAACGAGCTAGATTGAAGGAGAAGAAAAGCAAACCTGAAATTGAAGAAAAGAAAGAATTCAAAAAAGTAATCAGAGACGTAAAAATACCTGAACAAATAACAATCCAAGAGCTATCGAATAGAATGGCTGAAAAGTCTAGTGATATAATAAAGTTTCTATTAAACATGAAAGTGATTGCTACAATTAATCACAATATCGATAAAGATACAGCTGAATACATAGTTAAAGAATTTGGACACAAACCTATTTTAGAAGAACAGCCTTCATTAGAAACAAGCAAGGTTAAAGAAAAACTTGAGGGTGAAGTGAAAATAAGGCCGCCAATTGTCACTATAATGGGACATGTAGATCACGGAAAAACTTCGTTGCTGGACTCTTTAAGAGACTCCAATGTGGTTTCGGGCGAATATGGAGGTATAACACAACATATTGGCGCATATCAAGTTACTGCAGAAAATAAGAAAACAATTACATTTATAGATACTCCTGGTCACGCAGCCTTTACAGAAATGCGAGCGAGAGGATCAAAAATTACAGATATTGTTGTTCTAGTTGTAGCGGCTGATGATGGGATTAAGCCACAAACAATTGAAGCTATAAAGCATGCTAAGGCTGCAAAAGTTCCTATTATCGTGGCTATAAATAAATGTGATTTGCCAGAAAAAAATATAAGTAAGATTAAAAATGAAATGATGCAATATGAGCTAATTGCAGAAGATTTAAGTGGAGACACGCTGTTTGTTGAAGTTTCTGCTACAAAAAAAATTAATTTAGATAAATTAAAAGAAGCAATCTTGCTTCAATCTGAAATTCTTGATTTAAAAGCTTCTTTTTCTGATCAAGCAAGAGGTGTGGTCATTGAGTCTAAAATAGATAAAGGAAAAGGGCCAGTATCGACCATTTTAATAAGCAATGGCAAATTAAAGAAAGGTGATTATTTTGTTTGTGGTGAAACATGGGGTAAAATTAGGGCAATGATAAATTATGAGGGAAAAAATATAGATGAAGCACTCCCGTCAATGCCAGTTGAGATATTAGGTATGAATGACTCAGCTTTTGCGGGAGCAGAATTTATAGTTACAGAAAATGAGGATAAAGCAAAAGAATTAACAGAATATAAAAAAAATAATGCTGGTCAAAATAAAATTTCAACTAAAGACAAAACTACCCTTTTTGAAAACTCTAACAGCAAAGAAGAATTGAATATTGTAATCAAATCTGATGTTCAGGGGTCAAACGAAGCTTTAAAGATGGCAATAAATAAGATTAAGCATGATGAGGTTGAACCAAAAATAATCTTTTCAGATATCGGCATGATAAACGAGACAGATGTTTCACTAGCAAAGGCGTCCAAAGCATTATTAATTGGTTTTAATGTCAAGCCAAATAGAGAAGCAAAAAAGTTAGCCGATGATCAAAAAATACAAATCAAATACTTTAATATAATTTATGAGGCATTGGAGCATGTAGAAAAATCTTTATCAGGCTTATTAGAGCCCGATATTAAAGAAACACTACTTGGTTCAGCTGAAATTCAAAAAATATTTAAAGTATCCAATGCTGGAAAAATTGCAGGTTCTAAAGTTTTAAATGGTGAAATAAAAAGTAAGTCTAAAGCGAGAGTAATTAGAGATGGCGTAGTCGTCTTTAATGGTGAGATACAAAGTGTATTTAGAGAAAAAAATCAAGTTAAAGAAGTTGGCACTGGTTTAGAATGTGGAATAAGCATCAAAAATTTCATTGATTTTAAAGAAAAAGATGTAATAGAGTCCTATCTTTCTGAAGAGATACAAAGATCAATTTAATTTATGGGAAATCAAATATCACACCGAAGTTATAGTCAAAGACAACTAAGAGTTGGAGAACTTGTGAAACAAAACCTTGGAGAGTTATTCATAAGAAATGAGGCTAAAATTCCAACAATTAACTCAAAATTAATAACAGTCACAGAAGTAAGAATGACCCCAGATCTAAAAACTGCAAGAGTATACGTAATTCCTCTGGGTGGAGCAGACTTAACAGAAACAGTTAGAGCCTTGACTGAATACTCTCATCTTGTTAGAAAAGCCTTGTCTAAAAGGCTTGATATTAAGTTTCTTCCTAAATTAACTTTTGTTGAAGATAACTCTTTTGAATATGCTGAAAAGATTGAGAAAATTATAAAGAAAATAAAAGCAAATGATACAGAAAAAAAAAGATATAATTAGTTCATTAGCAACTCACAAAAAAGATGTAGGTTCGGCAGAAATACAAATTGGTTTGCTTACTGAAAAAATTTCAAAACTTTCTGATCATTTTAAAAAGTTTAAAAAAGATAAGCATTCTACTCTGGGGTTAGCTAAATCTGTAAATAAAAGGAAGAAACTTTTAGTTTATTTAAAAAAGAAAAATCCTGACTCGTACGAAAAAGTAATTAAAAAATTAAATATAAGGAAATAATGTTCAAAATTCATAAGGAAGAGTTAGAAGTTAATGGTAAAAAATTAACTTTAGAAACTGGAAAAGTTGCACGTCAGGCTGATGGTGCAATTATAGCAACATTAGGCGAGACAGTAGTAATAGCTACAGCTGTAGGAGCAAAAAAGGTTGCTGAAGGTCAAGACTATTTCCCATTGTCAGTAAATTATCAAGAAAAGTATTATGCAGCAGGTAAAATACCAGGTGGTTACTTTAAAAGAGAAGCCAGACCTACAGAGGCAGAAACTTTAATTTCTAGATTAATAGATAGGCCTATAAGACCGTTATTTCCATCTGGTTTTATGAATGAAATACAAGTACTACCAACAGTTTTGTCTTATGATAGTGCAAATCAGCCAGACATTTTATCCATTATCGCTTCATCAGCAGCTCTTGCAATATCAGGATTACCATTTATGGGACCAATAGCTGCAAGTAGGGTTGGATACAAAGATGGAAAATATTTATTAAATCCTTCTTTAGAAGAATTAAAGGAGTCCAAATTGGATCTAGTAGTTGCTGGTACTAAAGATGCAGTTTTAATGGTTGAGTCAGAGACTTCAGGATTATCTGAAAAAGTTATGCTAGATGCTGTAAAGTTTGGACATGAAAAATTCGTGCCAATTATAGAAGCAATTGAAAAATTAGCAGAAAAAGCTGGTAAACCAAAATGGGAAATTCAGGAGGTAGATCATTCTGAAATTAAAAATAAAATTAAAGGAAAATTTGAAGAGGACTTAAGAAGTGCATTTAAAGAAATAGATAAAAAAAAGAGATCAACAGCTATCTCAGAAATAGAGACTAAATGTAAAGAAATGTTTGCCGAAGATGAGACAATTACTGAAAATCAAGTAATGTCTCAATTAAAATCTTTAGAAAAAGATATTGTGAGAACAGCGATTTTAAAAGAAAAGAAAAGAATAGACGGTAGAGGTTTGGCTGATGTAAGGCAGATTAAATGTGAAGTTGGTGTTTTACCGAGAACTCATGGATCTGCTCTTTTCACCAGAGGTGAAACACAAGCACTTGTAGTTACTACGCTTGGTATGACGGACGATGAACAAAGACTGGAAAGTCTAGAAGGAATGCAAAGATCAAATTTCATGTTACACTATAATTTTCCACCATTTTCAGTTGGAGAATGTGGTAGAATTGGAACTGGCAGAAGAGAAATAGGTCATGGAAAACTTGCATGGAGAGCAATAAATTCTTCCTTACCTTCAAAAGAAAATTTTCCTTACACTTTGAGAGTGGTTTCAGAAATAACGGAGTCTAATGGATCATCGTCTATGGCAACAGTTTGCGGAACTTCATTATCTTTAATGGATGCAGGTGTACCTATAAAAGAACCAGTTGCAGGAATTGCAATGGGTTTAATTAAAGAAGGAAATGATTTTTCTGTACTTTCTGATATTTTGGGAGATGAAGACCACCTAGGAGATATGGATTTTAAAGTAGCTGGTACAAAAAATGGTATAACCTCACTTCAAATGGATATTAAAATTACAGGAATAACATTTGAAATTATGGAAAAAGCTTTAGATCAAGCTAAAAGTGGAAGAGAACACATTTTAAGTGAAATGAATAAAGCTATTAAAACTTCAAGAAAAGAATTTTCAAAACACACCCCAAAAATGGAAACCATAAAAGTTGATAAAAAGGATATAGCTACAGTTATCGGTAAAGGAGGAGCAACAATAAGAGAAATTGTTGAGACATCAGGGGCCAAAGTTGATGTTAAGGATACAGGAGAGGTAACTGTTGCTGCACCAGATGAGGCATCAAGAAATAAAGCTATTGATTTTATTAAAAATTTAATTGCTAAGCCTGAAATGGGTAAAATTTATAAAGGTAAAGTGGTAAAAATTATGGAGTTTGGAGCTTTTGTAAACTTTCTAGGCAAACAAGATGGCTTAGTTCATATTTCTGAATTAGCTGATAAACGAGTTGCAAAAGTTGGAGACGTGGTAAAAGAAGGAGACGAAGTCTCGGTAAAAGTGGTAGGTTTTGATAGAGGAAAAGTAAAATTATCAATGAAACAAGCTGTAGCTTAAACTACATTTTGTATTCAAAATTTTGTGTATCTTTATTAACTTGTAGTTCAATTGCTCCATTTCTTAAATGAAAATTTCTAGCCATATCTGTGAGAGGAGAAAGAGTGATTAGTCTGTTTAGGTGATTTGATTTTTTTATTTTTTTAAATACTTCTTTGACTATTAGTTTTCCTCCTCCTTTTTTCTTCGACCAAACAGTATAAGCAATTGCAATTTTTCCTACTTTTTGATCTCTTAAAGCGCTTTGAAGATGAGCGTCTTTGGTCATTAAATCAAGTTCCTCTACTGTTTTTGGGATTTCATTAGCAAAACCAAAACACATGATTGCACAAATTTCCTTTTTATATTTTACCCCATAAATTTTCCGGCCGTAACTAGTTCTAAAATTTATATCTAGTTCTGGTCTTACAGGATCTTCTTTAACATCACAGGTTTTAAGCTCTATTAATTCTGCACCTTTTACCCAATCAAAAAAATTTTCAAATTTTTCTTTAACTTTTTTATTAAAATCTTTCATATTATATTTTAATATTTATAAGTTGTTATAGATATACAATTATTTCAATTTAGAACTATAATTTTTGCTGGTTAAGTTATATTTTTAGGGTCTGGCATTCCAACTTTATTATAACCTGCATCAACATAATGAATTTCTCCGGTAACACCACCCGCTAAATCGCTTAATAAATATAGGGCAGAATTTCCAACATCATTGATATCAACATTTCTTTTTAGAAATGAGTGATTTTCGTTCCATTTATATAGAAATTTTGCATCTCCAATAGCTGAAGCAGCCAAGGTTTTAATCGGGCCAGCACTTATAGCGTTAACTCTTATTCCTTTAACACCTAAATCTCTTGCAAGATATTTTACACTAGCTTCTAAAGCAGATTTGCAAACACCCATAACATTATAATTTGGAATAGCTTTTGTTGACTCATAAGTAAGAGTAATCAAACTTCCACCTTTATTCATAATTTTTGATGCCTCTTTTGAAACTTCAGTGAATGAAAAGCAAGAAATGAGCATACTCTTCAAAAAATTTTCTCTGGAGGTGTTTAAGTATTCTCCTGATAATTCTGATTTATCAGAGAAAGCAATAGCATGTACAACAAAATCAATTTCGCCCCATTTAGATTTTAAATCCTGAAAAAGTTTTACAACGTCATCCTTATTTTCTACATCACAACTAAAAGTAACTTTTGAATTAAGTTTTTCGGCTAAAGGAATTACCCTTTTTTTTAGAGCATCACCTAAATATGTGAAAGCTAATTCTGCACCTGCTGAAGCAAGTTTTTGTGAAATACCCCAGGCGATGGAGCGTTCATTTGCAACACCCATTATCAATCCTTTTTTTCCTTTCATTAAATCCATAGTTTATACCTTCTCAAAGACTAAAGTAGCATTAGTTCCACCAAATCCAAAACTATTCGACATTATTGAATTTAAACTAACATCTTTTTCAACTTTGGTAATTATGGGATATTTTTTTGCCTCATCATCCATGTCAGTAATATTAGCTGATGCTGCAATAAAATTATTTTTCATCATAATTAAACTGTAAATTGCTTCATGAACGGAAGTTGCCCCTAAGGAGTGACCTGCTAGGGACTTTGTAGAACTAATTTTCGGTTTGTATTCAGTAAAAACTTCACCTACTGCTCTCAATTCAGTAATATCTCCAACTGGAGTTGATGTTCCATGGGTATTAATATAATCAATTTTATTTTTAGAAGTTTTCAAAGCCATTCTCATACACCTTACAGCACCTTCACCAGATGGGGCTACCATGTCAAATCCATCAGAAGTTGCACCATAGCCTGTAAGCTCTGCGTAAATTTTTGCTCCTCTAGCTTTTGCATGCTCATACTCCTCTAAAACTAATACACCACCACCACCAGCTATAACAAAACCATCTCTCGTTTTATCATAAGGTCTAGATGCTTGCTCAGGCGTATCGTTATATTTAGATGACAAAGCCGTCATAGCATCAAACATTGCAGTCATAGCGAAATGTACTTCGTCACTACCTCCAGCAAAAATAATTTTTTGTTTACCAAGCTGAATTAATTCCATTGCGTTACCTATGCAATGACCACTGGTAGCACAAGCAGAGCTTATTGTATAATTAACACCTTTAATCTTGAAAGGTACAGCTAAAGTCGCTGAAGCGGTACTTGACATTGTTCTTGGCACAACAAATGGACCCATTCTCTTAGGACTTTTTTGTCTTGTTTTATCTGCAGCTAAAATTACGTTTTCAATTGACGGACCTCCTGAGCCCATAATCATGCCAGTAGTTATATTACTCACATCTTTTTCACTTAAGCCAGAATCTTTTACTGCTTCATTCATTGATATATAGTTGTATGCTGATCCAGGACCCATAAATCTAATAAATTTTCTATCGACATGATCTTCAAGTTTAATATTTGGTTTGCCATGCACATGACTTTTTAAATTATACTCTTTATACTCTTCAGAAAATGATATTCCAGATTTTGAGTTTATAAGGGATTTATGAACTTCCTCTTGATTATTCCCTAAACAAGAAACTATTCCTATTCCTGTAATTACTACTCGTTTCATGATTTAAATAAACCTACTTTTAAATTCTCTGCTGTATAAATCTTTTTTCCATCAGCATTTAATATACCATTTGCTAAACCAACTACCGCACCTTCTTTTTTTAATATCCTTTTCATATTTATCTCATAAGTGGCCATTTTTATGTTTTTTAATACTTCCCCAGTGAATTTTACAGTATTTACTCCTAATGCTCTACCTTTTCCAGGCTCTCCTATCCAACCTAAATAAAAACCCACTAATTGCCACATTGCGTCTAAACCTAAGCAACCTGGCATTACAGGATCACTCTCAAAATGACATTTAAAAAACCAAAGATCGTCTTTGACGTCAAGCTCAGCTTTGATTAATCCTTTCTTAAACTCACCAACATCTTTTTTAATTTCTGTTATTCTATCAAACATTAGCATAGGAGGCAGTGGTAGCTTAGCATTACCTTCACCGAAAAGTTTGCCTTTTCCACAAGAAATTAATTCTTCGTAAGAGTAACTATTCTTTTGCATAGATTTTGCTAATAGTTTTACTTGATTTATATACAATTTTATATAAATAAGTTAAAGATATTTAAAATACTTAGTAAAAACCGCTTTATGTACCAAAAAAAAGAGATTGTAAATAAGCTTAGATGCTCAGGATTAAGACCCACAAAACAAAGAATCTTAATAGCGAAAACTTTATTTGATAGGCAAAAGACATTTCATTTCACAATTGAAAGATTAGATAAAGAAATTAATAAAAAAGGTTCAAAAAAAATTTCACTAGCGACTATATATAATTCTGTAGAAGCCTTTACCAAAGCCGGTTATTTAAAAGAAATTCTAACTAGTAAAAGTAAAAGCTATTATGATACTAACATAAAGTCGCACCATCATTTTTACGATGAGAGTACTAGAGAGCTTATAGATATTAATTATAATCAAGTTGAATTAAGCAAAGTGCCAGTTCCTCCAAAAGGAAAAAAAATAAAAAATCTTGAAGTTATCATTAGAGTCCAAAAATAAAATCTCAATTCTTGACTTTATAGTTTAGAATTATTATAAAGTAACAGTTTAGAACTATTATAAAGTAAAATAAATTAGTAAGTATGAGCGTAGATTTTAAAAAAAACGGTAATGGTAAATGCCCTGTTATGCATGGTGCAGTCACAAAAGCGGGCGAGTCCAACACTGCCAGACTTTGGCCAAATAGTATTAACTTAGATATTCTTCACCAACACGATACAAAAACCAACCCTCTACCAGGGTTTAATTACAGAAAAGAAGTAAAAAAATTAAATTTTAAAGCTTTAAAAAAAGATTTGTTGAAATTAATGACAGACAGCCAAGAATGGTGGCCTGCAGATTTAGGAAGCTACACTGGTTTAATGGTTCGATTAACCTGGCACCAAGTTGGAACTTATAGAGAGTTTGATGGTAGACCAAATGTTGGATCACACAGATTTTCTCCACAAGACTCTTGGCCTGATAATACAAATTTAGATAAAGCAAGACGTCTTCTTTGGCCAATTAAAAAAAAATATGGAAATAAATTAAGTTGGTCTGATTTGATGGTTTTAGCTGGCACTATGGCATATGAAAAAGCTGGATTTAAGACTTTTGGTTTTTCTTTTGGTAGAGAAGATATATGGGGACCCGAGAAAGACGTTTACTGGGGAAAAGAAACAGTCCCGTTAGCTGTAAATAGATATGGTGATCCTCAAGATCGTTCTTCTTTAGAAGCACCACTTGCAGCATCACATTTCCAACTTGTTTATGTAAATCCAGAGGGGGTAGAAGGTAAGCCTGATCCAATAAGAACTGCAATGGATGTTAGAGAAACTTTTGGCCGAATGGGAATGAATGATGTTGAGACTGCTGCACTTACTGTTGGCGGTCACTCTATAGGAAGAGCTCATGGTAATGGAGATCCAGCAAACTTAGGTCCTGAACCCGCAGGCGCTGATATACAAGAACAGGGATTTGGGTGGAATCAAAAAAATGGGACTGGAGTAAATCAAATTACTTCTGGTCTCGAAGGTGCGTGGACAACGAATCCTGATAAATGGGACCATCAGTATTTAGATCTTTTATTAAATTATGAATGGGAAAGTAAAAAAAGCCCAGCAGGAGCATGGCAGTGGGAACCTATTAATCTTGAGGAAGAAAAAAAACCAGTTGATTTAGGTGATC
>MDSZ01088347.1_pt1 | contig 23352 bp, 18 predicted proteins | sample 811201 | NCBI WGS metagenome assembly MDSZ01 (sample SAMN05326647, study PRJNA326480) | marine metagenome | isolation source: seawater | place: Indian Ocean: North | collected 2010
AACCACCTTGCCTGCAACATCTCCATTCTTTCCGTAGGTTACCCTTTTTATTTTATCACTAAGATTCATTAAAGTAGAATCATCTTTATTAACAAATAAGAGACCTTTTTTAGCCTCGATTGATTTGTATAATTCGCTCTTAGCTATAATTACACCGCTAATACCACCAAAACCCTCTAGATGAGCTTTTCCAATATTAGTAATAACTCCAAAATTAGGCTTTGCAATATTGCATAAACTTGCAATCTCTCCTATATGATTTGCTCCCATTTCAATAATAGCAATTTCATCATCCTTACTAATTTGCAAAACAGATAATGGAACCCCTATATGATTATTGAGATTTCCTTTCGTATAAGATATTCTGTATTTTCTATTTAAAACAGATGCAATAAGCTCTTTAGATGTTGTTTTTCCATTACTACCTGTTATCCCTATTACAGGTATGGATAACTTTTTTCTATGTAATTCGGCCAATTTTTGAAGAGAATTTAAAACATCTTCAACTAATATATATGATTTATTTACTGCAAATTTCTTTTCATCTATCACAGCAAAACTACATCCTAGTTCAATTGCATTTTTTGCAAATAGATTTCCATTAAAATTTTTTCCTTTTAAAGCAAAGAATATTGATCCTTTAATGATATGCCTTGTATCGGTACATATTATTGGATGTTTCTTATATAATGTATATAAATATTCAGAGTCCATTTTTTAAAAATATAAAAACCCCAGAATTAACTCTGGGGTTTTTCCAATTTTTTATAATATATAAAATAAAACTACTTTTTCTTTTTATTATAGTCAGTACCTCTTCTTTGATTTTCTTTTTGATTACTGCTTGGCGCTCCAATTCTATCCATTGCACATCTAAAACCAATAGCATCGGTTGACTGATCTTGATCTAAGTATCTTCTTGTTCCAGGATTTAACCAGTACGCTCTATCTTTCCAAGAACCTCCTTTATAAACTCTAGTTCTATCTGTTATTAGAGAAGCGTTTCCGTAATCATACATTTCACTACTGTTTCCTGTTCTGCTGTTTTTATCAATTAGGTTGGCATCATATTTATCTACTCCTTGACTCCATTTATCGATATTAACTCTTGCAGTATCTTTATCTCCTTTTTCATCAAGAAAATTATTCCAGTCAATTGCCATTTGCGATTCAATATCTCCATCTAGGTAATTGATATTGTCGGCTTTTTTATAATTTCTTTTATAAATTCTTTCTTTTTCGTCTATTGGAACCCTTTCAATTCTTCCTAAACTATCTTTCTGCGCTAAAAATCCATCCGCATCTCTCTTTTTTTCTGTATAAACATTACCCCTAAAAGGTCTATGATCTGTAGTAGTTGTTTGTTCCCCAACCCCTCTATATACATCCATTACCCATTCAGAAACATTTCCAGCCATGTTATAAAGGCCATAATCATTAGCCCAGTATGATCTTACTGGAGCTGTTACGTCTGCGTTGTCATTGAGTTTGCCAGCAACACCCATGTTATCACCTCTACCCCTTTTAAAGTTTGCCATAATTTCTCCTTGATTGTTTTTACTCCCATTTCTTAATGAAGATCCATTCCAAGGATATATTTTTCTTTCATCAATATTCTCACCTTCTGTGTTGCCAACATAACCAAGTGCAGCAAATTCCCATTCTGCTTCAGTAGGAAGTCTATATTTAGGAAGTAAAAGACCATCCATCATTTTAACCCTTCTGTATTTCTCACCAGTTATAGTATTCAGGTTTCTTGGAAGTCTACCTTCAATCCCATCATATTGTCCAGCTAAATAAGCCTCTGTAGTGAATACTGCATCATCCATCGACTCCAAATCTTCTTTAATAATCCCTTCGTTAATAAGAATCCTTTCATTTACTCTGTCTGTTCTCCATTCACAATATGCAGTTGCTTGAACCCAACTTACCCCTACAACTGGATAGTTTTGATACGCTGGATGTCTTAGATAATCAGTTACAAATGGTTCATTATAACCTAATTTATCCCTCCATACTAATGTATCAGGTAGTGCTTTAGTATAAACATCTGGATATGATGAATAGTATTTATTTTTTAACCAATATAGGTATTCAAGATAATCAACATTTCTAACCTCAGTTTCATCCATATAAAAAGAAGAGACTGTTACTCTTCTCGGGACATTATTCCAATCATACATTACATCTTCAGCAACTCTTCCCATTGAAAAAGAACCTCCTTCAATAAACATTAGTCCTGGACCAGTCATTTGTTCTTTAAAATCGGTATTAACTTCAAATCCTCCATTTTTTGGAGTATTGTATTTCCATCCAGTGGTAGAAGAAACTTTGTTATTAGAACATGAGGCCATTAAAAAAAGACCGCTAATCACTAAAATTATTTTATTTATATTAATCATGATTTTTGTATAGTATTTATATTAAACTAAAATTGAGGACAACTTATTGTATTAAATGATTTGCTTCTTGATTTGCAAGGCAAAAATAATGTAAAAGATAATTCATGTGCCCCTAAAGTATTATGGTTTTCCAAATTACTTGCTGTAATATCATAACTGTAACCAAATTTAAATGTCTCTTGAATTAATCCTAAAAGCAATATAAAAGAGTCTACATTTTTTGTACTATGCCTCGTCCATAAACCTCCAACAATCGGACCTCTGTAAACATAAACTCCATAATTAAATTGATGAAAGTCTTGTTGTTTTTGGTATAAAAAATTAGGAGCAATAGTAGTAATGTTGTTACTGAATTTATTTAAAGGAAAACTACCTCCTACATGCGCAGTTAATTTTGCTGGAAGAGGACTTTCGCTAATAAAGCCTTGATTTGGAGTTGTTAAATGGTGAGCCGCAAAGCCAAAAAAGAAATTTTCTGAGTATCCTATAAAGCCAGTTGAAAAATCTGGAAATATTTTATTTTGCACATCAGGATTATTTTGATTTTCCTGCGTTGGATATATAAAGCCATATTGCGGATGAATCATATCTCCAAAAGTTAAATTATTCCAATCTAAACTAAGTGATCTAAAAGATGCTTCAAATCCTGCCTTTAAAGCAAATTTTCTATTTATTTCTAAATGATAAGAGTATAGAAGAGATGCATGTGTTGTGTTATAGTTTCCGTTACCGCTTCTATCATTTTGCACTAAAATTCCTACCCCACCTCCAATTGCATCAATATGCTGATCATAAGATGCTGAGGTAGTAACGTATGTCCTTCCAATACCTGGCCATTGATCCCTGTAATTTAAGCTTGCTCTTGGACATCCTTTCGGTGTTGCTCCTGCAAAAGCAGGATTAAGATATAATGGGTTAGCATAAAACTGACTAAATGCTGGGTCTTGAGCATTAGCTTGTTTTTCAAACATAAAACAAACAAAAAAAGCTAGAAATATTTTTGTCAAATTATTCAACATTTTTTCCTTTTTATTCAATTCTTAATTCACAAAAATAAACAATTTATTTGTTTTCTACTTTTTTCCTAGTTATTTTGTAAAATAATCGTATTATTTTTTCGTTTTGAAATTATCAATATGATGTAGTAATTTGCAAGAATTATTATTTTTTTAACATACATAAATGAGAAGAAAGCTTGTTTTAGTTTTATATAGTTTTATCGTCACAGTTTTTGTTTATTCTCAAAATGATTCTTATTTTGATAATGGAGATTGGTATAAAATATCTGTAGAAAATGACGGTATACATCGATTGACATATTCTGATTTATCAAGTTTTGGTATTAATTTAAATAATCTCAATATATCTTCTATTAGAATTTTTGGAAATGGAGGAGGGATGTTGTCAAAGCTAAATTCTGATCCAAGATATGACGATATTGTTGAGAACGCTATTGAGATTGTTGATTTAAATAATAATGAAATTTTTGAATCAGAAGATTACATCTTATTTTACGCTCAATCACCAAACAGATGGAAATTTGACAATACGACACAACAGTTCAATTTTATTCCGCATTTATATAGTGAGAAGACATATTATTTTTTAACAATTAGTGATTCAGAAATTGGAAAAAGAGTTAGTCAATATAACTTTAATGGTACCCCAGGCTATTTTGTAAATTCTTTTAATTCTTATGCAATTCATGAGCAAGAGTTAGTAAATTTGATTGGATCAGGAAACTCCTGGTATGGAGAGAAGTTTGAATTTCAGAATTCATATTCTTTTAACTTTAAAGCGCCACATATATCTTTTAATTCTCCAGTATATTTAAGAACCGAGGTAGCGGCTAGGTCATTAAGCCCATCTAATTTTAAGGTATATCTAGATAACAATGTCATTCAGACAATTAATATCGATAATATCTTACCTGATTACGCGACTGAGTATGCAAAAAGAAAATCACAGACAGCTAATTTTATAGCAAGTCAAGATGAAATTAATATCGGAATTACTTATTTTTCCAGCATACCTAATTCGATCGGATGGCTTGATTGTATTCAATTGAATTTCAGAAGAGATTTGATTATGATTGGAAATCAAATGCATTTTCGAGATATTGATTCAAAAGGCGTGGGAAATATTTCAGAATTTCAAGTTTCCAGTACTAATAGCAGTTTAAAAATCTATGATGTAAGTGATCCTATAAATATTAAGTTAATTAATTCAACTTACATCAATGGCGAATCAAGATTTACTGCATCAACAGATACATTAAAGGAGTTTTTAGCAATTACAGGAGATATGTTTTTTTCACCTTCTTTTGAGGGTAAAATAGTAAATCAAAATTTACATGCTTTAGATGGAGATATTGAATACGTAATTATTTCACACCCAGATTTTTTACAAGCAGCAAATAGATTAGCGGATTTTCATTTCCAAACAAGTAATTTAAATTCAATTGTCATAACCCCTGATCAGATATATAATGAATTTTCTTCAGGAGCTCAGGATGTTTCTGCTATTCGAGATTTTTTACGAATGCTATATTTGAGAGACAATTCAAGCCTTAAATATGTTTTACTGTTTGGAGATGGATCGTATGACCCGAAAGATAGAATAGCCAACAATACTAACTATATCCCTACATATCAATCTATCAGCTCATTACATCCAACCACCACTTATGTAACAGATGACTTCTATGGATTGCTTGATGAAAATGAAGGGCTTTTTCAGAATGATTTAGTCGATATTGGGATAGGAAGAATACCAGTTTCTAGTTTAGAAGAAGCAGATAATGCTGTGAATAAGATAAAATCTTATTACTCTTTAGATTCTTTTGGAGAATGGAGAAATATTGTTGCATTTGTTGCTGACGATGGTGATGCTTATGATGGAAATACTCATATGTGGCAGGCTGATAGTTTAGCAAATATAGTGGACGATACCTATAAAACTATTAATATAGAGAAATTTTATCTAGATGATTATACACAAATCTCTACTCCTGGAGGGCCAAGAAGCCCTGACATGCAAGAAGATATAAACTATCGTATCCAAAAAGGAGCACTTCTTGTTAATTATACTGGCCATGGTGGAGAGCTTGGTTGGACTCAAGAAAGGATACTGGAGTTAGATCAAATCAATTCATGGACAAATCAGCATAGATTGCCTTTATTTATGACAGCTACATGTAAGTTTAGTAGATTTGATGATCCAGAGATTAAATCTGCTGGAGAACAGGTTTTGCTAAATCCTAATGGAGGAGCAATTGCCTTATTAAGCACAACTCGTTTAGTATATTCTTCTCCAAATTATAATCTTAATACTAAATTCATTAAAACATTGTTTGAAAAACAGAATGGCGAAACACCTCGTTTAGGAGATATTTTTAAACAAACCAAGATTCTAAGTGGAACCGCTGTAAATAACAGAAACTTTTCTCTTTTAGGAGATCCTGCATTAAAATTAGCATATCCAACATATAATATTGTAACAACATCTATTGTTGATACATTAAATGCGCTAATGGAAGTCACAATTTCTGGAGAAATACAAAATGATGACAGTATTAGAGTGTCTGATTTTAATGGAATAGTTTATCCAACAGTGTTTGATAAGAAGATAATCCAAACAACATTAGGACAAGAGTCTTGTACCGAAATGCCATATAGGATACAAAAAAATATAATTTATAAAGGACAAGCTACAGTTGCAAATGGAGTTTTTTCTTTTTCTTTCGTAGTCCCTAAAGACATTAATTATGAGTATGGCAATGGAAAAATTAGTTATTATGCTGTAAATGAAGGTAATAATTTGTTTGACGCTAATGGGTATGACGATTCTTTTATTATAGGAGGATCGGCTTCAGGAATCAATTATGATTATGAAGATCCAAATATTGAATTATTTTTAAATAATGAGAATTTTGTATCAGGCGGCATCACTGATGAAAATCCTACCCTAATAGCTTTTCTTTCTGATCTTAGCGGTATAAATACTGTAGGAAATGGGATTGGCCATGATATCGTTGCAATATTGGATGATAATTATTCAAATCCATTTGTTTTAAATGATTTTTACCAAGCAAGTCAGGATGATTATACTGAAGGGAAAATAGAATTTCCTTTTTATAATTTGTCACCAGGAAAGCATACACTTAGTTTAAAGGCATGGGATGTATTTAATAATTCTGCAGAAGCCACAATTACTTTTTTTGTAAATGATTCTGATAATTTCTTTATTTCTAATTTTTTAAATTATCCTAATCCTTTTTCTCAAGTCACACAATTCTATTTTGAACACAATCAAACAGATAGAATCTTAAGTATTGATTTAAATATTTATTCTGTCTCTGGAATGAGAGTTGCAAATATTAATAAAACTATTAATGAGAATGGATATAGAATAGGGCCAATAAATTGGAGTGCTAGAGATAATGTTGGAAAAAAAATACCAGCAGGAATATATCTTGCCAATCTTCATGTTAATACAGAAAATGGTAATTTTGCGTCAAAATCAATCCCAATCATACTATTGCCAGAAAAATAACGTTATGGAGACACGCAAAGTAGTATATTTGACCAATGATTAAGTTATATATGAAAAAAGTATTTTTATTAGCATTCTCTTGCTTTAGCTTATTATCTCTTTCACAAAACAATAGTGGTATAGCTGGTGATATAGATGGCTCTAATGTTCTTGGAGCAGATAGATTAAACACTATTACAACAGCCGTGCCATTTTTAATGATTGCTCCTGATTCAAGATCTGGAGCAATGGGAGATGTGGGTGTCGCGACAAGTCCTGATGCAAATTCTATGCACTGGAATCCTGCTAAATTTTCTTTTGCTGAGGATGAGTTAGGAGTAGCAGTTTCTTACGTTCCATGGCTAAGAGAACTTGTACCTGATATTAACTTATCATACCTTGCTGGTTATAAAAAATTAAATGAATCAGAAGCTGTAGGGGCTGAATTAAGATATTTTTCCTTAGGAAATATTACTTTTACAGATGTTAATGGAACGGTTGTAGGTCAGTATAATCCGAATGAAGTCGCATTCTCATCTACATATTCTAGAAAACTGTCCGATTATTTTTCTTTAGCAATCGCTGGTAGATATATTTATTCAAACCTAACAGGAGGTCAAATGGCAGGAGGATATGAAACTAGAGCAGGACAGTCTTTTGCGGCAGATATTGCTGGTTTTTACACAAAAGACATTCGAATCGCAAACTCTAATGCCAATCTATCGGTTGGAGGAAACATATCAAATATTGGAAGTAAAATTTCATATACAGAAACCGCAATAAGAGACTTTATTCCTATTAATCTTAGGCTAGGAACAGCTTTAGCGGCATCTTTTGATGATTATAATAGGATATCTTTTGCTTTTGATATAAATAAACTTCTTGTTCCCTCCCCCCCAATTTACGATACAGATCCGTTTATCAATGATACAACCCCTAACCCTAATTTCAACAGTATTATAGCTGGAAGGGATCCAAATGTTGCTATTGTTACAGGAATGTTTCAATCTTTTGGAGACGCTCCCGGGGGATTTAAAGAAGAAATGAGAGAAATCAATTTTTCTACAGGAATGGAGTATTGGTATGCTGAACAATTTGCGATTCGTACAGGTTATTTTTATGAACATGACACTAAAGGGGGAAGAAAATATTTTACATTTGGAGCTGGAGTTAAGTATAATGTTTTTGCTTTAGACTTTTCTTATCTGATTAATGCAAGCACGTCAATTAATGGAAATAACCCTCTTGCAAATACAATGAGATTTACATTGACATTTGACTTTGGAGCAAATGAAAATTTAAATTAATAATGTTATCTCAACACATAGATTTCAAAATAGGATTTGGTTTTGACGTACATCAATTAAAAGAAGGAAGAGTCTTTATTTTAGGAGGAATTAAAGTTCCTCATAACAAAGGAGCTGTAGGTCATTCAGATGCCGATGTGCTAATACATGCAATTTGTGATTCTATTTTAGGAGCTTTAAATCTTGGAGATATAGGAACTCATTTTCCCGATAATTCCAAAGAATATAAAGGAATAGATAGTAAAATTCTACTTAAAAGAGTTATTGAAATAATGCATGCACAAAAATATGAGATTGGCAATATAGATACTACAATTTGTTTGCAAAAACCAAAAATTAATACTTATACATCTCAAATGAAAGAGATTTTAGCGAAATGCATGATGATTAAAAGAAACCAAATATCTATTAAGGCAACTACAACTGAATCTTTAGGCTTTGTAGGAAATGAAAAAGGGGTTTCGGCTTACGCAATAGTCCTCTTGAGGAAAAAAACACTTTAAATATCAATATATTAAAACCCTCCCTCTTTATCTTAATTATTAGCTAAGTAGTTCGCAACAGCCTCATGACTTTCTTTCATTGACTCTTTCCCCTTAGACCAGTTCGCAGGACAAACCTCTCCATGCTCTTCAAAATGATTTAATGCATCAACCATTCTTAAAGCCTCTTCAACATTTCTTCCAAGAGGAAAATTATTTACAATTTGATGCTGAACAATCCCTTGCTTATCAATAAGAAAAAGACCTCGGTATGCAATCATTGGTCCAGTAGCAAATAAATTTTCCTCTTCATCAAGTTCATAGTTTCCTGATAAAACTCCATAATTGGCAGAGATTGTCTTGTCGGTATCTGCAATAATTGGATATTTTACTCCTTGTATTCCTCCCATTGATTTAGGCATTTGGAGCCATCCCCAGTGTGATTGCTCAGTATCTGTTGAACATGCTACAACCACACACCCTTTTGATTCAAAATCATTTAATTTCTCTTGAAAAGCAAATAGCTCTGTTGGACACACAAAAGTAAAATCTTTAGGGTAAAAGAAAAGAATAACAGATTTTTTACCAATGTATTGATCGAGAGAGAATTTTTCTACAAATTCACTTCCATTTACTACCGCTTGGGCATTAAAAAATGGAGCTTTTTTTCCTACTAGTACTGACATAACAATTATATATAATTTAGATTAGTTTTTATTTCGTTTGTAAAACTAGAAAAAAATTAAACAATTCTAAACAAGATAAACAAAAACCTAACCTTTAACTCTTTTGACATATCATGATTAGTCTATCCGAAGATTTTTCATTAAAACTATTTAACTTGTAATCTCCAAATGTATCCGTGATTTTTAAAGATGTCAATTTGAATAAAAATTTAAAATCTTTATATGTAATTAATTTTACTTTCTCTTGAAAATTATAAACGCTATCTTTATCTAATACTTGAATTGATTTTACAACACGTTTTTTTTCAATTTTTCTTGAAATTATAAATTTAATACCATCTATTACCTTTATCTCATTTGGTATCAAATTTTCCATCACTTTTTTAGCATTCATAAAGTCAATAATCAGCAAGCCATTATTTTTTAAGTTTTTGGCCATCGAAATTATAGTGTTTTTATCATCTTGATCTGATGAAAAATATCCAAATGAAGTAAAAAGATTCAAAGAAACATCGTAATATCCCTCTTTATAAATAGTCCGCATATCATGAGTTGCAAATTTTAGCTTTTTTTGAGTATTAGACTTTGCCGTTTCAATACTATTATATGATAAATCTATACCAGTAACATCGAATCCTAAAGAGCTTAGATAGTAAGCATGTCTTCCTTTTCCGCAACCTATGTCAATAATTTTCGAATCTTTAATTAAAGATAAATGACTTACTAAATTATCTAAAAAATATTCCGCTTCTTCCTTCTCTCTATTTTTGTAAAGTATATGATAATATTTAGAATCAAACCAACTTTCAAACCAATTCATAGTTAAATATTTATTTGTTGTCTAAAAATAGTAATCTCTTTACTAAATCTAAATTCTTTGTCTTATAGCTTCATAGCATATAATAGCTGCAGCTACAGAAACATTTAAAGATTCGGTTTCTCCATACATAGGAATTTGCAACTTGCTATTACACATAAAAAGCAGTTCATCATTTATTCCTTTTTCTTCTGAACCTACAATTATTGCAGTTGGTAATTTAAAATTAGCAGAATATATTGAGTTTGTTGCTTTTTGAGTGCATCCAATTACCTGAAGACCACTTTTAATTAGAAAATCTAGACTTAATTTAAGATTCCAAGTGCGGCATATTTGCATTTTCTTTAACGCACCAGCAGATGTTGTTATCGCATCAGCATTTATTGCGGAAGTATTTTTTTCAGGTATTAGAATAGCATCCACTCCAGCACATTCAGCTGTTCTTGTAATAGCGCCAAAGTTCCTAACATCTGTAATGCTATCTAAAACTAATATTAACGGACTCTTTCCTTCTTCAAAAATAGCTGGAATAATATCTTCTATTTTATGAAAATCAATAGGAGATATAAATGCAAATACACCCTCATGATTCCTTTTAGTCAACCTATTCAACTTTTCAATAGGAACATGTTTATAGTTGATTCTTCTAAGTCTAACAAGTTTCCATAATTTGGAAAATTCATCATTATGAAGCCCTTTTTTAATAAATAACTTATCTATAGTTTTCCCATCTTCAATAGCACTTATAACGTTTTGTATACCATAAACGCGCTCAGTTTTTATATAGCTATTCATCTTCATTAGCTCTATCTATTAGTTTTTGATTTAATTTTTTTTGAGTTTTAACTCCTAAATTTTTTAACCTTTCAGCTTGCCTAATAAGATTACCCCTTCCTTCTGTTAACTTACCCATAGCTTCACTATAACTATTTTTCGAAGAGTCTATTTTTTTACCAATTTCTATAAGATCTTTTGTAAACCCCTCAAACTTATCATAAAGTAGACCTCCAGCTTTTGCAATTTCCATTGCATTTTTCTTTTGATCTTCTTGTTTCCAAATAGAGGCAACTGTGCTTAATGTGGCTAATAATGTTGAGCTTGAAACAATAACAACATTTTTTTCAAAAGCCTCAAGGTATAAATTTTTGTCATGATTCAGTGCAGTTAATAACGCTGGCTCAATTGGTACAAACATTAAAACAAAATCTGGAGTACTTATATCGTAAAGCTCAGTATAATCCTTATTTGCTAACCCTTTATAATGATTTCTTAAGCTATCAATATGATTCTTTATAGATGCATTTCTTTCTTGTTCATCTTCAGCATTATAATATTTTTCATATGCTGTTAAAGACACTTTCGAATCTACGATTAAATGTTTTTTATCTGGTAAATTAATAATAAAATCAGGCCTTTTTAGATTACCATCTTCATCTCTATAACCCCCTTGAGTATGATAGTGAATTTCTTTTTTAAGTCCGGATTTTTCTAAAAGGACTTCTAGCTGGTATTCACCCCAATCTCCTTGTTTTTTCGCATCTCCCTTTAAAGCGTTTGCAAGATTTGTTGCATTTGTACTTAGCTTATCATTCAATCTTTGCAAATTTGTGATCTGTGAGATTAAAGAGGCATTTCTTTCAATGTCTTTTTCGTTTACATCTTCAATTGTTTTTTGAAATTCTTTAATCTTCTGGTTTAATGGTAAGAGGATATTATCAATTTCTTTTTTATTTTGCTTTTGAAATTTATCAGAATTTTGATCTAATATTTTATTTGCTAAGTTTTCGAACTCTTTAGTTAATACTTCTTTCTCTTTTTCTTTAGAAATATTATTTTCTTTAATTTTTTCATTTAGATTAATAATTTCCTGATTTCTAGCTGCTAATTTTTTCTCTAAGGAAATAATTATATCTCTATCTTGCGATGCAGTGTTTCTTTCTTTTTTTAATAAATACAAGATAAGAGACAAGCTTACTAATCCAATAATTAATGAAGGTAAATAATCTAAAAACATCCTTTAATTTTAATTTTCTAAAATGAGTACCAATGTACCAACTTCTAGCTTTTTATACAAGTTAATAATATCTTTATTTTTCATCCTAATACAGCCGTGTGATGACGGAATTCCAATTCTACCTTCTTCAGATGTTCCATGGATATAAATATATCTTTTAAACGAATCAATACCATCCCCTCTATTCTTACCTTTTTCCAAACCCTCTAACCAAAGTATTCTGCTCGTAACGTCATCTGTTTTACTTCTTGTTAAGTCAGAATATATTTTAGCAATTTTACCAGTATATATCCTGCCAATCATTTTTCCGTTTTCAGGAGTATTTTTACCGAATTTTTTCCGAATTCTATGCAGTCCAATCGGAGTCTTATTACTACCTTGATTATTTCCAATCCCATATTCTGATGAAGATATTTCGTATGTAGAAATAATTACACCATTCAATATATGGTATAATTTTTGGTTTCCAATCGATATTAATATAAAATTTTTATCTGATTTAACATTTTTTATCATATCCCCATTCTTTTCTAGTATAGGATGAGCGCAATTGTTTTGTCCTAGAAAATGCAATGAATAAAAACATAAAAGAAATACCAATACTCTCATAATTTCCAGTTAATAGGCTTTTTGTTATTGTTTTCTAATATTTTGTTTGCTTTTGAGAAATGCTTACATCCAAAAAAACCATTATAAGCAGAAAGAGGCGAAGGATGAGAGGCTTTTAAAACATAATGTTTTTTTTTATCAATAAGATGTTCTTTTTTTTTTGCAAAATTTCCCCATAAGAAAAAAATCACACCTGATTTTTTCGAAGAAATTCTATGTATCACTTCATCAGTGAATCTTTCCCATCCTATTTTTTGATGAGAACCAGCTAATTTTTTACGAACTGTCAGAATCGTATTCAGCAATAACACCCCTTGTCTTGCCCATTTCTCAAGATCTGTTGTATCAGTGTTCTTAACGCAAATATCAGAATATAATTCTTTTAATATATTTTTAAGTGAAGGAGGTGGTTTGATTCCATTATTTACGGAGAATGCTAATCCATTTGCCTGCCCTTCACCATGATAAGGATCTTGACCAATAATTACTATCTTAACATTTTCAAAAGGAGTTAATAAGAAAGCACGAAATATGTTTGTTTTTTTTGGGTAAATGATAAATCTCTTTCCCTCATTTATTAAAAAAACTCTAAGATTTTTAAAGTAATTTTTTTGAAATTCATCTTCAAGAATTAACTTCCAAGAATTTTCGATACCAACATTTAAACTATCCATACTTAATCAAATATAAAAAATCTAAACTTTATTTTTTTATTAGAAATTAATAAATATGTATTTTTGTAAAAAAAATACGGATGAAACAAATTTCACTTTTCTTTATTCTTCTTTTCACATTAGGAGTTTTATTTTCTTCCTGTGGAATTTATAGTGATTGGTGTGAAGGCGTTGCTAACGTTGATACGAAAGAAGTCGAATCTTTATAGATCTAATTGTCTACTGTACAGCAAAATAGGAAGCCAAAATGGCTAAGAGTTAAATTGCCAACAGGTCATGCTTATAAGAATATCAGAAGTATTACCAAATCAAATTCTCTACATACTATTTGTGAAAGCGGAAACTGTCCTAATATGGGAGAATGTTGGGGGGCTGGAACCGCAACATTTATGATACTAGGAAATATATGTACAAGATCTTGCGGTTTCTGTAATGTTAAAACAGGAAGGCCGCTCCCAGTTGACATATATGAACCATATAAGGTTGCTAAATCAATTAAATTAATGGGTGTAAAACATGCGGTTATTACTTCTGTAGACAGAGATGAGCTTAAAGATGGAGGTTCAGGTATTTGGGTTGAAACAATTAAGCAAATCCGAAGACTTAATCCATCAACAACTATGGAAACGTTGATTCCTGATTTTAAAGGAAAAAAAGAAGATATTCAGCGTATTATTGACGCTTCTCCTGAAGTAGTATCACATAATATTGAAACGGTAAAACGCTTAACAAGACAAGTTAGAATTCAAGCAAAATACGAGCGGAGCTTAAGCACATTGAAACAACTTTATGATGGAGGGATGAGAACTAAATCTGGCCTTATGTTAGGTCTAGGAGAAACTGAAGAAGAGGTTGTTGAAACAATGCATGATCTCCGAAATGTTGGAGTTTCTATTTTAACACTTGGACAATATTTGCAACCAACAAAAAAACATTTACCTGTTCATGAATTTATTCATCCGAATCAGTTTGATAAATTGAAAAAAATTGCTTTAAAATTAGGGTTTAAATATGTTGAAAGTGGACCTTTGGTTCGATCTTCTTACAGAGCTGAGAAGCATATTTAATATTTTTTCTCTCTTTTTAATTCTATACTTGCTTCATAATACTAATATGTTTATATTTGTTTCCTTACATTCAAATAAAGAAATAAGGCATGAAAAAAAGAATTACCCTATTACCTATTATACTTATGTTTATCTGTTTAAATGCTTTTTCTCAAGAGAATCATGGTGTTTGCGGCTCTTACAAAGATTACATAAAAGATGACATGCAGAAATATCCAGCATACTATCAGAGTATAGAGAGTAGAAATTTAGAATTGGAAAAGGAGAGATTAAGAGCGTTAAGCACACTTTCCAATACGAAGAGCACTAATGAAGGAAAAAAAATTATACCCGTAGTCGTGCATATCATTCACGACATGGGGGCAGAGAATGTATCTGATGAGACTGTTATTCAGGCAATTGATATTTTAAATAAAAATATTAACGGACAGTCTGCTAATTTTTTAGCGAAAACACCTGATGTTTTTGCTGCGTCAAGAGGAGTGGCAGATATTGAGTTTCGTCTAGCAACAATTGCTCCGGATGGAACTCCAACTAATGGGATTGTAAGAGTACAATCTTCCCTAACAAATCAGCCTGTTCCTGCAAATTCGGTGAAATCTTTAAGTTACTGGAATTCTTTTCAATATTATAATATTTGGGTGCTTAGAAAGTTTGCTCCACAATCTGACGGAAATACTTTACTCGGATATGCTCAGTTTCCTGGATCTGGCTCAATGATGACCGATGGAGTTGTTTTAATTTACAGTGAATTTAATGACCCAGGATCTTCAACACTTACACATGAAACAGGTCATTGGCTTGGATTATGCCACCCATGGGATTGCGGATCTGGAGAGTGTGGTGATGATAATATTTTTGATACACCTCCAGCCAGAGAAGCTAACTATGGAGTAGGTTTTAATGATTTTCCTTATCATGTTGGATTTATTAATCAAGGATGTATAGCAGACTCTATGAATTGGGCAGGTGAGATGTTTATGAATTACATGGATTACACGCCAGATCAACACTGCACAATGTTTTCGAAAGGTCAAGTAGAAGTTTTCAATGAAGTTCTTGAGGGCTTAGACTCTACAGATTTTGGTTGGAGACATTATATATGGCAAGATGTTAATCTTGATGCTACTGGAGTAAAAGATGGATTAATCGGAACCGCTTGTTCTAAAAATTCAAATTTTAGTGAAAATGCGAATAGAGAATCCGTATGTTTAGGAGAAGAGATTTGGTTAAAATCAAATAAAAATATTTTTGGTAGCGGTTTAACTTCTGTAACTTGGGATTTAGGAGATGGATCAACGTCTAATCAGATTGATAATATACTTCATACGTATAGTACAGAAGGAACTTACGATATTACATTTACAGTTGTTTATAATGAAACTATTACTGCGAAAGCTTATAATTTAGCAGATTTAGATTTAACGTCAGCTTCTTCATATGACTCAGTTATGACATCAGAAATTGTTCAGGGAACCCAGGCAGAACTTTTGTCTATAGGAGCAACTTCTATTACTGAACACCCTATTGATAGCTTAGGTTTTTATTGGGGACTTCAAGACTCCTCTTTTTGGAGAGGAGAGGTTATGAGCAAGATGTATGTTGCGCATTATGAGAATTCTTGTACATCCACAATTGTTAAAGATAGCTTTATAACAGTTTACCCATTAACTGCAACTAATAATCAAAATTCTTATTCTTATAATTTTGAGAATGAAAATGATTTAGAGAATGGTGAATGGCAGATAAAGAGCAATGGAGATGATCTTGGAGAATGGTCTTACAATCTTTCTTCAACAAATACATGGCAGTGGAATAACTTAACAGCATCATCAGGAGATGGCTCTTTAATGATTGATGCATCAGACAATAAAAGTATTGGTTCTGACGATATAATTTCACAAGCCTATGATTTAAGTAGCCTTAATTCTCCTGCAATTAAGTTTAGCTGGTCTGGAGCTGCCGTAAATACGTTTCCTGTAAATACATTGAATGTTTATTATTCTAATGATTGCGGTGAAGTTTGGAGAGATTTAGGCTCCCTTACTCCTGTTGAAACTTCTAACTCAGGATATTATGATGGTAATTTTGTGCCTACTCCTTCAGAATGGAGGGATACAGTTCTTTCAAAAAATGCTTTAAAGTCTGACAATATCCGCTTTAAGTTTGAGTATTCAACACTTGGATCAAGCAATAACTTTTATTTAGATAATATCCAGATTGGAGAAGAGGCAGATTTATCCAATATTGTTAATCAAAATATAAATGCTAGAATTTCAATTTTCCCTAATCCTTCAAAGGATAAAGTATTATTAACATTAGACAATCTAAAAGATGTAAATTTAGACATATCGATTTATAATATTTTAGGTAAGCAAATTATGAAAGTGTATGAAGGAATCGTTAACTCTAATCACCATACCTTAAATAACATTGATATTTCGAAATTAACAAAAGGTGTTTATTTTATCTCTCTAAAATCTAATAATAAGATTATTACAGAAAAGTTAATTGTCAAATAGATTAAGTAAGATTGTTATATAATAACCACTAGTTATTTGTAAGTTTCTAGTTTTATAGAATGCTTATCCATTACAGCGTAAGTGTAGTGAGTTATCCAATCTCCTAAATTAATGTATTTAGATTTATCTTTTAACTCAATTTTTATTGGATTATGTGTATGTCCAAATATATAATAGTCAATAGGATTACTCTCTTGCATAGCTTTGCAAAACTCAAATAAAGTATCCTTATTTATCTGTTCTACCGAGTTTATGGTATTATTTTTTTTTCTACTTTTTCTTGACCATGCATGTGCGATTGTAAACGAAAAATTTGGATGCAATCGAGCAAAAAGCCATCTACAGATTTTTGATTTAAAAATTAAACGAAGAAATTTATACATGTAATCTCCTTTACCAAGACCATCTCCGTGTCCCAAATATATTTTTTTTCCATATTCTTCAACAATCATTGGCTTATAGAATATCTTGATTCCAATCTCATCACTAAGGTAATCTCCCATCCACATATCATGATTTCCTACAAAAAAATATGTGTTTATGCCACTATCAGATAATTCTGCTATTTTTCCTAGAAATCGAACAAATCCTTTCGGAATAACTTTATGATATTCAAACCAAAAATCAAATATATCACCTAAGAAATAGATAGTTTTTGCATCTTTTTTAATAATATCTAGCCAAGATATAATTTTCCTTTCTCTTGCTAGATTTTCTAATCTATCTGACATTCCAAGATGAAAATCAGAGGCAAAATAAATTTTATCTCTCATTACTTTTCTAATTTCTTTATAAGTAATTCTCTGGCCATTTTCGGATCTGCTTTTCCTCTTGATAATCTCATAATTTCTCCCATAAAAAGACCAATTAGTCCTTTTTTTCCAGATTTATATTCATTTATTTTATCCGGATATTTCTTAAGAGCAGAATCAATAAATTCGTTTAAAAAAGCCTCATCACCCTCTTTCATTAAATCTTTTCTTATAACTATTTCTTCTGCAGTCTCATTATTTGAAATCATTTCAGGAAGAACTTTCTGATAAGCAATTGAAGTGCTAATCTTTCCTTCTGCTATTAAATCCAAAAGCCCTACAATTCTTTTTGCAGAAACATTAAACTTTGAAATCTCTAAAGCATTTTCGTTTAGAAATGACTTTATCGGCCCAAGTATAATATTTGAGGCTTGTTTATAATAATTGGTCAATGAGCATATTTCTAGAAAATAATTAGCAATTTCTTTTTCCTCAGTCAGAGTAATGGCGACATTTTTTGATAAAGCAAATTCATTTGTAATTTTTTCAATTATTTCATTTGGCATATGAGGCATTTTATTTTTTATACTTTGAATATGCTCTTTTGTAAGAATTACAGGAAGTAAATCTGGCTCTACAAAATACCTATAATCATTTGCTTGTTCTTTACTTCTCATACTAAAGGTAGTCCCTTGTTCCGCATTAAAGCTTCTAGTTTCTTGGTTTATTTTATTTTTCATACCCAGCTCTCTTATTTGTCTAGATATTTCAAAATCAATTGCTTTGCCAACATTTGCAATCGAATTCATATTTTTTACCTCTACTTTCGTTCCAAATTCTTGATCATCTTTATGCATTACAGAGATATTTGCATCACACCGCATACTCCCTTCTTCCATATTACCATTGCATATACCCAGATACCGTACTATTTTCCGTATTTCAGAAATAAAATTACAAGCTTCTTTACTATTTCTTATATCAGGTTCAGTTACAATTTCTAAAAGAGGAACCCCTGCTCTATTTAAGTCAATTAATGTGTTAAATGGATCTAAATCATGAATGCTTTTGCCGGCATCCTCCTCCATGTGTACTCTTGTGATATTAATTTTTTTAGATTCTCCTTGCATATTATCAATGTTAATAGAGCCTTTGTAGCAAACAGGAGTTTTATCTTGAGTAATCTGATAGCCTTTCGGTAAATCTGCATAAAAGTAATTCTTGCGAGCAAATTCATTATACTCCCTAATTTTACAGTTTAACGCAAGTCCTAACCTAACAGCGTAATCTAACACTTTTTTATTGATTACAGGCAAGGTGCCAGGGTGCGCAAGACTTATAGCAGAGGTACGAGAATTTGGAGTAGCCCCATAGACATATTCTTCAGAAGAGTAAGCTTTTGTTTTTGTTGATAATTGAACGTGAATTTCTAATCCAATTATAGCTTTATATTGACCTTTCATTTTATTTAATAATCACTTTTCCTCTTGAAAGAGAATTTTTGTTTTTCGTTATATTATAAAAATACACCCCTTTAGTTAAACCCTCAACATTCAAGTCAAGTTTATTATGACCACTATTACTTAAAACCATTTTTCCATAAAGATTATAAATACTCACTGTAAAAACCCCATCTGTCTCTATATGAAGAAAGTTTGTTGCTGGAGATGGATATACTCTATAATCTTCCAAATTTATATTGTTCGAAAGTTTACTGATTATTTCTGAGCATTTTAATACATAGAGCCCGCTTTGCATATCAGAAACAAGTATTTCTCCAGAATCAAAATAAGGATAAACACCCCATGCTCCTCTATACGATATATGATTATTTGGCAAATATGTATCATAGAAACATTTTTCAATCGGAGATTGTGGATTACTTATATCATACACTCTTAAACCATCATGGTAATATGAAATGTATAAATAATCGCCTTTTATGATTGCATTATGCGCCATAGAGTTTGACGAGATGCCGGAGTTAAATATTGATAAAACCTGAATATTACTAAAGTCACTTACGTCTAAAATTTTTACATCATAACCATGATTTTCATCTAACATCACATATATATTACCATCTTCATTTAGCCATCCTGAATGATTATAACCTGCATCTGGGTAGGAGGTAAGTGAAGCTAATTCAATATATGGATTTGGAGGAGGAAATGGTAAGTCAAGCAATGTAAAGTCAACAATCCTAAAACCGTCATTACCACAATTTAGATACGCCGTGTCATTTCTAACATAAGCATCATGAACATGACCTACATCAGAATATGAATAAAGAAGTATTGGGTCAATTGGATTACTTAAGCTATAAATGTCAAGTGCATTATTTGAGGCGCATGCATATAGCTTTGCTGTCGCAGTGTCAATAAAGATATTATGCGCTTTGTTAAAAAGAACGTTTGAATCATAGACAGTGTTAATTGAATCTGGTAGATTTGAGATATCAATAATTTGCAATGTGCTCGAACTTCCTTCATCGCAAACAGCATACAGATAACCTTGATAGTCATGATAATCCCTATGAATAACACCGCCACCAGTATAAGCTCCTTGAACAAAAGCTACTTGTTGAATGTTATTTGTATTAGTTATATCAAAAAAATGCGTCCCTTCCGTTGACCCAATTATCCCAATAGAATGATTGTTAATTTTTACTCCCCAAATTTCATTATACACATTATCATAAGCAAAAGATCCAATTAATGATGTGTCATGCCAATTATATATCATTGTTGCATTTTGCTGACCACTCACGTACATATTCATTAAAAAAAACAAAATAACTAAAAGGTTTTTCATATTATATTTTTTTAATTAGCTCTTTCATAATAACTGTTAAATAGGGCTCTGTAGTCTCTGCAACTACTTGTATTTCTTCATGAGATACCTCTTTTATCCTTCCTTCAACTCCCATATCTGTAATAACAGAAATTGCAAAACATGACATTCCCATATGCCTTGCAACAATAACTTCAGGAACAGTAGACATCCCTACAGCATCCCCTCCAATAATTCTAACCATCTTGTATTCCGCAGGAGTTTCTAAGCACGGACCTGTAACCGCAACATAAGTACCCTTTCTTATAAGAATTTCATTCTCTTTAGCTGTTTTTTCCGCTATCTTAATAAGACTTAAGTCATAAGGCTTGCTCATATCAGGGAACCTAGGCCCTAGATCATCAATATTCTTACCAATAAGAGGATTTGGTATCAGATTAATATGATCATTGATTATCATTAGATCACCTATTTGAAACGCTGGATTTACCCCTCCACTTGCATTTGATATAAGCAAATTAGAAACGCCAATAGCTTTCATTACTCGAACAGGGAATGTCACTTTTTGCATAGAATAACCTTCATAGAAATGAAACCTCCCTTGCATAGCCATTATTTTCTTACCCCCCAGATTCCCAATAATCAATCTACCTGAATGACCTTCTACTGTTGATACGGGAAAGTGAGGGATTTCTTCATAGTCAATAGAATATAAAATATCTATTTCTTTAACTAGACCTCCTAATCCAGTTCCAAGTATAATTCCAATATCAATACCAGAATCAATCTTTGCTTTTAAATTTAAGAAGTCAACAGCTTCTTTTATTTGCTTCAACATAATCAATAATTTTTTTATTAAAAATATCTTTATCTATATAATCAATTTCTATTGGAATCATATATAATGGAATTGTTATAAAACTATCTTTATACAGCTCCAAACGACATGAGTCTTTTTCGGTGGTTAATATAAGTTTTTTTGAATCTTTTATAGACTTAAAAGTATGTAAGATTTTCAATATATCTTTTTTAGTAAAAATATGATGATCCGGGAATCTTAAATGTTTTACATTGTACCCGTTTTCTTCTAAATGAGTATGAAGAATTTCTGGAATAGCGATTCCAGTAACAAGAACTATTGAATCAATATTATTTAAATTAATTTTTTTACTTGAATGCAAATTCACCCATGATTTATATTTAACAAAAGAAAAAAAAGAATCTTGATTTTCTTCAAGCTTAAAACCTTTTATAATATCAGCTCTTTCATTTAAAGTAATATCATGCCTTACATTGGTCATGACTACAATATTTGTTCGGCGTATATTGCTAGTTGACTCTCTCAGTCTACCAACTGGAAGCAACCGATCATCCGTAAATGGCATATGGTAGCTTGTTAATAGAATATTAAGGCCACAATCTATCCATCTATGTTGAAATCCATCATCAAGAAGAACTACGTCAATCTGAGGATAATTTTTTACAATATCTTCAATAGCCTTATTTCTATTTGGCTCCACTATGACAACACAAGATGGATGTCTTCGTTTTAATTGCAATGACTCATCCCCAGAATATAATACGTTTGTATTTTTTTCTACAAATTTAACAGAGTGAAATTTTCTTTTATAACCTCTACTAACAATAGCAACTTTATAAGATGATTTTTCAAGAAGCTTAGCTAAATAACTTACCTGAGGAGTTTTTCCTGTTCCCCCTATTGACAGATTGCCAATGCATATAATTGGAATATCATGACTTTTCGACTTAAGTATATTATAATCAAAAAGTATATTTCTGATTTTAGTAATAGCCCCGTATACAAAGGAAAGAAAATGTAATATAATCTTCATTTTACAAAGATAGTTAATAGTTGTCGGTTATTTATTTTTCAATTTCTTACATTTACGAAATGAAAATAGACTCTATAATTAGCTACCTTGAAGAGCTTGCTCCATTATGTTTTCAAGAAGAGTATGATAATTCTGGCCTTATAATCGGGGACAAATCAAGTGATTTCAAGTCAGCACTTATTGCTCTGGATTGTACTGAAGAAGTTTTAAATGAGGCTATTGAAATGAACTGCAATCTTTTAATAACTCATCATCCATTGATCTTTAAACCAATTAAGAAATTGACAGGTTCAAATCCTATAGAGAGAATTATAATAAAAGCAATAAAGCATAATCTATGCATTTATTCTATGCATACAAATTTAGACAATGTTAAATATGGAGTAAACAAGAAAATTGCTGATATTATTGGTGTTGAGAATGTAAAAATTCTTTCTCCGAAGAAAAATCTTTTAAGACAACTAGTAGTTTATTGCCCAAAAAAAGATTGCGAAAGTTTGCGATTAGCTCTTTTTCAAGCTGGAGCTGGATCTATTGGTGATTATGATTATTGCAGCTTCAATTTACAAGGAAAAGGAACATTTAGACCCCTTCAAAATGCCAATCCTCACGTTGGAGATATTGGAAAAATACATACAGAAGATGAAGAAAGGATAGAGGTTGTATATTCTTTAAATAAGGAGAAAGAAATTCTATCTGCTATGCAAGAATCTCATCCATATGAACAAATTGCTTATCAACTTTACACGCTTGAAAATTTATTAAATGATGTAGGTTCAGGAATGATTGGGGATCTCGCAGAACCGATAGAGGTAGATGTATTTTTAACAAAAATAAAAGA
>MDSZ01052802.1_pt1 | contig 23351 bp, 17 predicted proteins | sample 811201 | NCBI WGS metagenome assembly MDSZ01 (sample SAMN05326647, study PRJNA326480) | marine metagenome | isolation source: seawater | place: Indian Ocean: North | collected 2010
TGTAAATGGTACTGTTGTACATTCATATATCTTTTTTGGGTCTATTTTATGTTTTGAAATTTGTTGTGCAACTTTACTTTCGAATCCTGATCTATAACCTTCTTTAATTGCTTTTTGACGTGTTTTACTTTTGCTTCTCCAAGCCATATATAACTCCTTTTATATAAATATTACTAAGATGCAATATTAATTACTGATGTCGGTGCTGCAATATTTGATACCTTTGCTGCCGATGCCTTTCCACATATTACTTTTGAAAATCCTGATACTGTATATGTACAACGTAGTCCTATCCCTCTATGCCAAAGCCCTACGCCAGTACCAGATTCTTCTGTAAATGTTATTGCAAACCCCCATTCAGCTTGATCAGATGCGTTCCAAGAAAGGCCGGACAATTCATCATCTGCGCCGTAAAGAATATCATCACCAGTACTATTGTTTGCATAAAATCTACTAGCGAACGACCATGTCAGAGATGTTCCACTATCAGTAGATGTTATACCACTAATACTATCTACAGACTGTTTATGTTCTAATGCTGAAGAAAATGCAGTACCATTATATAAAAATGCTCTAATTTTAAATCCTCCAGAAGACCCGCCAGAGGAGCCTATATAACCATTGCCAGAACCATCAAAGTCTGTTCCTGCTACTATTTCAATACCATCAATAGTTGCACCGGATGGTATTTGATTATCATTAAAAAAATTTTTCATGAATAAGACTTCATCGTTAGATGAAAGAACTCCTGTAGCAGAGCCTGTCGAATCTTCTTTTACTCGATCAGTTTGGACTTGTGCAACTTGTGTAAAATCAGTGCCACCTATTGTTACAGTAGCACCGTTAGCAGCTCCTACATCATGTGGTCCTTCTATACTAGTCACCGGCATTATATTCGCTCCAATCCATTGTTAATCCTGGCCATATCCAGTTTGTCTCTTCATCGTACCATTCATCTGGTATGTATTTGTTTGTAGTTGTACACCATACTCCAGGCGAATCTGTTACGCCATGTTGATTATCCCAATATTTAGTATAATTAGTTGCCAACGTACTAGAATCATCTACCGATGTTACTGTACTTCCGTCATATGTTGCTCGAATAAATGCCATAATAATTTTATATTATACAACAATCCATGTATTGTCTGGATTAAAATATACTTGACGTGCGCCGTAATGATATCCAATTACTCTTGCAACGTGTCCTGTTGTACCAGTTGGCGTTACAGATGCCGATCCAGGTGCTTCGATATATAATGGAGCTCCATTTGGACCTCCTGGATCATTACCAAGTTGTGTAAATCCTCTTAACAACATTCCATGAGTTGTAGAATTAGTACCTACTGCTATTGCTATTGATGAACTTGCTCCACCATTTGAACCCGAATGTGCTTTTGACCAAGTAGAACCTGTAAATGCATATATTGCACCTGCCACTGTTGTAAAGTTTCCAAATTTAACTATATCACCTTGTGTTTTTCCTGCTGAAGAAGCTGTTTCATATGTTATACTAACACCGTCATTAGCTGATACTGTACCAAAAATTGATACATTACCAGTTGTTGTTATATCACCACTTGCGCTTATATGACTAGATGCTGTTACTGGACCACTTAATTTGATTCCTTTACCAGTTATCAATGTAAAATTAACACCACTTCCATATAATGATGATGTTAAGGCTGGGACAAAAGTTGCCATACTATTTCCGTGACTTGTAAGCTGAATAGTTTCTACCCTACTTGCACTTATGTCACCTGATGCTGTTATATTACCTGTTAATACCATTCCGGATGAATGACCTGCAAATGAATTAGCAGTTATAGTTCCGCTTGCACTTATATCACTTGATGCTGTCATATCTGTTGCAAATATGCCTTTAGATATACGTAAATTACCAGAACCAGTTATGTTTCCAGTAATGTCAATATTTCCGTCAATACCGCTATTGGCATCTTCAAAAGTCAATCTATCTGACATTGTTACATGTCCCATAAATTTATGACTATTATGATTTGAAACACCTATTCTAGTTGATCCTGTAACTGATAATGCTAATGGAGCTGCTCCATGTGGACCGGTAGTAGCATTATTAGAATTAGTTCCGGCACTAAACTGAGTCGATCCAGATACACTTATAACATGTGTTGTTGCTCCGGAAGTTGCAATTGCAGAATTCGGTTTTTGATTTACAATAATACGATTACCAATTATATCTCCACTAGCACTTATATAACCTGATGCTGTTACTGGCCCGTCTAATGTTATACTTGCTCCATCTAGATGTAATGTTTGTACTGCCGGAAATCCAAATCTTAAACCACCATCATAATCTAGAATAGTCGCATCACCGCCGGCGGAATTCATTCTAAGTGAATTTGATAAGTTAACAGTACTTGCAGAAACATATGAAGATCTTACCATATTTGCAGTCATCTGATTGAATGAACCAGAATCAACTGAAGTTAAATTATGAACAAATAAATCACCACTTGAGCTTATGTTACCTGATGCTGTTATATGTCCAGTTGAGCCTGTTACTGTTATATCTCCAAACAATTGTACTGTTGATCCAATTGCATTAACTGGTGGTCCGCCTATTCCTAATCGTTCATCCTGTGCATCAACTGTTAACCATTTTACTTTAGTATTTGTATTTACCTCAAAATCTAAACCTGATGCTAATTGAGGATTAATTGTGACACCTCCATTATCTATTTGTATGGCATCATCAGTCGTATTAGCACGAATTCGCCAATTATCATCATTTCCTAACTCTATTCTTGTATTTAAAGAATTTGGAGAACCTATTATAGATGCATAGTCTTGAAGCATTATTGCTGAAAATGAACCAGTCTTACCAATAACATTTCCAGAAGCACTTATTGCACCCGATGCTGTTATATGACCATTAAATAAATGTCGAGAACCACTACCATTATTAGCTGCTAAAGATCCCATAATTGTATTACCTCTAACATCTAGATTTGCTTCGGTAGCTGAACCACTTATTAAAAAATCTCCTGATGATGTGAAATCGTCATCAACAAGAAGTCCTTCATCATCACTAGTAATCCTAAATTGTGCACCTTCGCTTGATATTGTTTGTTTATTGCCACCTACTGACATTTTGAATCCATCACCCCCTCCTGAGGAATTTGTGAATTCATATGTGTTGTTCGTACTAATATCAAAAAGTCCTTTGCCTTTAAATTTAATTCGTTCAACCTGGACATTACCAAATGATCCTGTACCTCTACCAGTAGCACCAGAACCAGTTATTGTTATGTTATGGCCAAATATATTTCCTGAAGCACTTATATGACCTGATGCTGTTATATTTGTTTGTGTTGAAATAAATCCACTTGAACTTATATCTCCGCGTACTGTTAATGCAGCTGGCTGTACAGCATTGTCTGTATGAATACCTACATTGGCTCCAGGCTGAAAAATAATTCTTTGATCTGCATAAAAATTAATAATATCATCGCCATCTAGAGTTAATGCAGTATCAGCTCCAAGTATATAGGTGTTATTATTTACCCATTTTATTTTTTTACTACTACCTAATGGACCTATTTCATTAACAAATAAATCACCACTTGCACTTATATGACTTGATGCTGTAATTGCTCCATTAAATTTATGAGTATCTGCATCTGTATCACCAAATACATTCGAACCTTCTGTTACTATTATAGATGAAGTTATAAATGATGATGTTATTTCTGTAGTATTTATTCTGGTTGCTGTTAAATCTGTAACTGTTAAATTAGAAGCTGTTAAATTTGTAATTGTTGCATTTGATGCAGTTACCGGAATATTAAATGTCGCACCACCAGCTGAAAATGACGATGTTATTATAAATGCATCATCTACAGTATCTGTATTTACAACAAAATCTATATCTTCTTTATCTTTGTTAATTTCAAATTGTTTTGTACCAGAGCCATCTATACGAAGATAATTTTCATCACCAATATGAAAATCAGTAAAAAATGCGTTACCTATTCGAATACTTGGCCTAGCCGATTGTGCTGTGGCGCCCATAACCCATATACCATTATTATCGCCTGAATCAATTATAATTTTTTCAAAAGAGCCTGTACCAGCTTGAATGTTTGAATTTAATCCTCCACTTATATGTGCAGATGCTGTTATAGATGTTTCAAATTTTGAAGGTGCAACTACGGTAACTGAATCAGATGTTGTGTCTCCTACTTCTAGATTACCACTTACTGCTAAAGAAGCTGAAATACTAACCTTAGTTCCTGTATTAGGATATATCGTATTTACATATAATTTTCCGTGTGACATCGTTTTTTATCTTTTATATAAATATCCAATCATACTAATAGTCCCATCGAATTACGAAGTTCATATCTACATCATCTCGTTTCTGTACTGGTTGTGCCATTTTGCCTACAGCCAACATTTGATGTTGATCATTATACAATCCAATTGTTGTTACATATGGTAATGCGGTCCCAGAAACAAACATACTTTTACGAAACTCGCCTGGCTGTGCACCTCTTTCATATTTACCACATGGAGTTCCACCTACTGTTGTTGGTTTATATGTAGCTGTTGGATTTACACTTACATTGCATACATCTTTAGGTACACGTACAAATACTTGATTTTCATATATTTTATGAGACCCTCTCCATGAACATGTCCAAAAATTATCATTACTAAAAAATCCAGATCCAGTTTGAAATTTTGGCATTGGGCTTGATACTACAAATTGTCCGTTTCTATAAAAAACATTTCCTGCAACATTTGTTTGAAACAATGATCCAGATTCAAAATCATTATTAGCTAATGTAGTTATTGCTTCATTTTCTACTGCATAATCATACATACGAAATTCTGATAATGCATAATCATTTGGTTCATATTCTCCATGTACTCTCATTTCTCCTAATACAGTTGAAGTTGTTTCATCGACATCAACGAATCCATAAGCTTCAATTGTACCACCTTGAAGTACTTCAAGAAAGCCTGAACCTGTTATTTGTAAAGTTCCAAATACAGTTAAAGAAGCTCCATCTTTTATTGTAATAGTTCCATTATCAATAACTGTTGTTCCATATTGATAATGATGACCACTTTGAATACTAATTGAACCTTTCATAGGTTGTGGTATAGCTGGTTGATAATCTGATGTATAATAACTTCCTAACATGACATCTGCACGATTGGCAGTAGACTCTCCTGGTAATGAACCACTTGAGCCAGTTACATGACCATTAATAAAAAATTGACATAGTGATGCAGAATTACGAACAACTACATGGTCCCATGAATCTGGATTAAATATAGTATCTGAACCTGATACTGATGGCGAAAATGCAGTTAAATGTAAAGCCCTAGCTCCATCGCTAGCTTGAAAATGATATATACTACCAGTACCCTCATGAGTTTGTACTCCTATCATGAATGGAGTTCTAAATTTACTCCAATCGCCATCTGGCATTGGGACATTAGATATTCCTGCTGTAGATACAAGTGCGCTTGATCGACCCTGTGTACTATGTTGATTAAAAGTTTCTTGTCTTACTACACCAGCTTTTGAAAGTATTGGACGTAAATCATGATTATCCGAACCTCTTCGTATCCAAAATGATATCGTCCAGTCATCACATCTTCCAAAACTATCAAACATTGGATCATGTGCTAAACGAATATAAGAATTTGAACTTGTAAACCAACCTGATAATCCAGCTGGTTGACTACCCCATTCTCTTTTCCATTTTGTTACTGGTCCTCTATTTAATATTATATCTTGTGATGACAAACAATTATGTACATTTTCCTTTTTTATATAAGAAATTGCTTTGTTGCCAAATCTACCGCCGTACGGATGTTTGAATGATGTATATTTGTCATTGAAAGTTAAATATAATATATTACGACTAGATGATGCAAAACTTGAAGTTGATACTGCCTTGTCACGCAAATTGCCCTGGCCATCGTCATTTAATATAATTGTAGGAGACTCAGATACAGCAAATTTTTGTCCGGCAACTGCTACTGCAAAACTAGCAGAAACAAATGATGAACCTGGTTTAATACGTTCGCCTACATCAAAATAAGGCAATGATAAAGTTGATGCAGAATAAAATAATTTTCTTTCAGTTCTATGATTTAAACTATGTTCTGGAAAATTATTGCCTCCATCTGTATAAAATCTATGTTTTAATGATTTCCAAATTACATGTTGATTAGTTAAATCATCATTAATTAAATATGTAATTTTACGTGGATCTGTTTCATCTCGTACATCTTGACGCAATCCACTATAAACTGCCGATTGAGTGACATATCCTGTACCTAATGTTATTATTTCCGGGGCTGTTCCGCCGGCGGCACCATTATGAGGGCTGACGTCTCTTAATATGTAACGTTTGAATGCCTTGAAAGGTCTTTGATGTACATCATGAGATCTAATTGGTCGAAAGACTGATGGTTTAATTGGCATATCATAATACTATTTTTAGTTTAGAAGTCTAACTTAACTTTAATCAGAGCTTCTCGAGTAAAGTTTTTCAATAGCGGTTGACTTAATTTTGCAACAGCTAATAATTCTTTTTTCACATTATACATTCCTACCGTTGTAATATAGGCTTGCGGATCTGCAACAAATGATGTAAATGCTAATTCGCCCATTGATCCAGACGTAAATGTTGGATTATTTGAATAATTATATTCACCATTTTTTACTCGTACAAAATAGTATGTTGATTTAACTTGTTCTGATGACCTTGCTTGCACTCCACCTGTTTTAGTTGATGGCATTAAGCCTTTTGAACTAGATAAAGAAGTAAATAATTTTACAGCATTATCTCCTTGAACAAGTGAACCAGTAACTGTATTCATATTAATACCGCCATCTCTTAAATCTTTATCTAATGTATCGGCATTAAGTATTGCAACTCCATGTTGTGGATAAAATAATCCATAATAAACTGGTGAAGATGGTTGATGAATATTTATTCCTCCATCTATTGAACCAGAAATAAGATTATAAACTAATCCTGCTTCTCCTGCAGAAGGATCATTTATTGATGAATCATCTGTAATTTGTATAAATTTTCCAGAACCTGAAATTTTAACATTTGATCCGGTATGCATTGCATTTGGCATATTATTACCAGAACCGGTCATATGTGATAATGTTAATTCAAAATTACCCGGATCTATTTTTTCTCGCATTCGTGCACGATTAAAATTCATAATGTATATAGTTTCTGTATCTACACCATTAACGGTAAACTTTTTATCACTAGGATCTAATAATAATTGTGCATATTGTCTATAAATTGCTCTTGTTGGAGTATCATTATTTAAGTTTCCAGTTAAATCTTTTGAACCAGATCCTGCATAATGTCCATATGCAATAGAAAATTCTCCAATGGCTTGGCTATTAGCAGCTGGATCGCCAATACTAAAAATTTCTTGATAATATGTTTTTTGAGTTGAAGATAAATTAGAAGATGTAAACATTGTAGTAAGACTACCAGTATTACCTCCAAATAATCCTTTAGTTACTGTTTCAATTTGTAATGGTAATACATCATCTGTAGCATTGAATGGAGTATACACTCTACCCAACCTAGCAGTTGCAGCAGCTGCTTCTTGTTCAGCTACATATGCATTAAATAATGCTTGGGCCGCTTGTTGTATTTGTTGTTGATTAGATATATAACTAACATTGCCAGTCATATTATTTGGCCTGTTATTATTACTTGGTACATTATCTGCTTGGCCACCAGCACCTCTCATTGGGGTCGCTTGTTGTAAATAATTTCCGCCTGGTACATATGCCATCTTTTAGTCTCCTATTTTATTTTAATACAATAATGTATTAGCTGCATTTCCTGTTGATATTTTATTAACAGTTATATCAACTATTACACGGCCACCTGTTTCATTTCCTACTATCAACAATGTTGCTGTTCTATTAGCAGCTGTAAATGTTTTACCTGTAATTGTAAAACTTGTTCCTGATACTGTTATAGATTGTGCTGCTTCATTATCACCAATAAATTGTGGTACTGTTGCTCCACCAGTTCCTCCTGCTGCTGTAATATCACATACATCAGAATCTGATAAGATTGCAGTATATCCAAATGTTGTATTTCCTGCTTGGAAGTTAATTGTTTGTGGAGTAATAGTTGTTGATTGTGCTGCCTCTAATGTTATTGTTGTAACGGCGACACTAACTACTGGTATCTTAGCTGTATTTTTTGGTAATGTTACTAATTTATATTTTAACATTTGTGTTTCATCAGGTAATGCTTCTACTACCGGCATATTTTCTATAGCCGCGCCATAATATGCAGTTCCTAACGGATGGTCTGGATTATATAGATCATAATCTACTTCATCATCTGCTAAAGCGAATTGTGTAATTTTGAACTCATCTCTACCTCTTGCTAAAAGTTCTCTACCTTTTTTAGTAAGAATAGCATCTACTGTAATTGTTGAATTATTTAAGTATCCCATAGTTTACCCTATCTTTTTTAATAAATATGCATATCAAACAATTTATTGAACTTAGTCTATTAGAATTTACCTTATAGAGGTAACTCCTTCACCAGACGGAGGCGCTTGATATATAAATGAAACCTCTGGTCTTGTTGGTCTTGTTGTTATTACTGCCGGTCCTGGCCTAACAATTAATTGGCCTGGATTTTCTCCGGCTGATTGATCTGGTGTATCAGTATATATAATTTGATTCGGATTTGTTACAAATACTTGTACTACTGGTTCATATGACAATTCAGCATATCCTGATTCTACATTAATGCCAGGAGCACTTATTCTACAACCTGCATAATTTAATCTTGCTAATTGTTCATTTTCATCATCACGATAAAAAGCATGAGTAAGAGATGAACTACGATGACTTTGTATAGACTGACTAGCAAATCGTACTGCATCTTTTGCATATTTTCCAACTGCCGAACCTGTACCATATGCAAATATTTTTTGTTTATAAACATCACTTTTTCTAAAATCTGTTACTTGTACTTGATGTAAATTATGTCCAACTTTATTTTGTGTATATACAACACCTACATGATTTATTGCTAACCGTGCACGAACTATCGAACGATCTGTATAATGAAGTTCTACTGTTGCATTTGTTCTTGGTTCAATATGTACATCATTAAATTTAAAAGTTGTTTGTACAAAATTGTTTCGGCCATTTGAAACAAATCCTACTCCTTCTCTATGAATTGTAGGAGTTATATCTTTTCCAACCATATTAGCAAATCCTGGATTTCTTGTTCCGCCAATTGAATTACTAGCTGATATAACATGTGTTTTAGCACTTGAGAATGTACCACCGCCAATAGTAGTACTATATGCATTTGTCTCTGCATGTTCATTATTTTTAGTTGTTAACATTTTAACATGCATATCAAATTTTGAAGAACCAGCACCATATGAACTAGAACGTATTCCATGTAATACAGTTATTTCAAAATCTCTTATAGTATCATAACGATTATATGTATCAACTTGAATACGTAATTTTGCCGAATCTTGTATTGATGTCGTACCCAACTCTGGTACTAGTACTGCTGATTGTGATACTGAAGAAGAAACTGCCGCACCTGGTAATGGGTCTAATTGTCGTGTTTTAATAGCATCTAAATTAGTCCATTTTGATGCTTCATAAGGTGTACCTGTTCTTGGAGGGTCATATACATTATATATGTTAAGTATTGATGCAGAAAAACTTGGACTTGCATCAACTGGAAATATTTCTTTGTTAAAATATTCTGAAGATCCTGTATTTGGTTGTGTAATATGAAAAAGATGATTTCCTTTATCTGCATATCCGTTATCACCAATATGATAAACTGATCTTGAACCTGATAATGAACCTATTCCTATTGAACATGTATATACTGGATATGTACCTGAAGCTGAAGGTGGTATATCATCGACCTCAGCTGAGAAAAATGGTTTTGTATATGTTGGACGTTTAGTTAATCTTACTTTGGCTCTTTCTAATGCATGAGGCTCTACTATTAATCCCATTGCATCATCAGCACGTTCAGGTATCAATTGTTTCATCTGATTAAATAATGAAAAATCAAATTGACTAAATATTCTTATAAATGCATTGATATCATTTCTATTTGAATATTTTTGCCAATATTTTTGTGAAAAATATTCTAGATCAGGATATTTAAATTCAAACTCATCATCTGGATCTCCTACAAAATCATCTAATGCTACATCGCCTATATGATTGAAAATATCTTTGTTAATTTGATCTGCCGGAGAATAAAATAATCCTAATCGATTTGAATCTAATGATGCATAATCATATCTTGATCGTTCAGCTGTATTTGTAGGTGATAAATTTCTTACTAATGAATTATCATCAAATCTAATTTTTTGTGATTTTGGTAATACTGCTCCTAAAGAAACTCCCTGAACATAATATGTTTCTTCTACTGGCATATAGTTACCACGCTGAGGATTTTCTGGTGTTACAAATCCAGATGCAGTTGCGTAACTATCTCTTCCACCATCTCCAGAATCGGCAAATTCTTCAGAAAAATCTAATACTTTTTGATTTGGATGTGATGATGATATAATTAATCCTGCACCAGTTGAATGATCAACTGCTTTCAAATTAGTTCCTAATGGATAATGTCTTACTAATGTATCAAATGATGATGTTGCTGATTGAGCTGAAACATATGATGTAGGATTTTTTGTATGCAGATCAAATGTCTTATCATCTAATCGTTCCATCCATTCTCTATACTCTTGCATTGATCCAGAAAACATCATTGGTAAACCAACTTGATCATTGAAACTTTTAGTAAGTTCAGCATTAACACTGTATTGATCAGAATTTGCATTTCCTTTTGATCCAGTTCCGCCTAAAAATATACCATAACCTTTATCACCCCAACTTATATTACTGCTGGTCTGACCAACAAAACTTAAACTTCCGGAATGCACAACCTTATCTGTTATGTAATCAGATGCTTGTTGTATGTTTAGAACATATGTTGGACTACTAGTAGTCCCAATTGCATTCCAGTACGTACCAACAGTTTGCGATAGACTTGCATCAGGAGTATAATGAACTTTTAGATTCCAAAAATTTCCATCAAATAATGGCAACCAATCAGTAGACCCGGTAGCTTTTGTAGTAGTAGTTGATTTTGTTGACATATGAATTCTACCATACTTATCACTACCTGAATATGATCCTGTATGTTCTAATGCTATATGCAGCACATTTCTTTTAGCAGCTGCATTTGTATCACGTATACTAAATAACAACATATTAGATTGTGTTGCCGGTCTAAATCTAAATTCTCTTGTTATTGGCGGAACATCACCGCTAAATTTTGTGCCGGGTAACCAACCCACTGTGTTTGGATGGGAGCCCAAATCGATATGTGATGCTTGCCATTCTATTTTAGCACCTTCATTAAATTGTAATGCATATGAAAATCGATCTTCTATTAACAATGGAACATCTTCTTCTACCTTAGGTCCTCCATACTCTCTAATGGATAACAAAGTCTGAGGGATACCATATGTATTCATCAACGCTTTAATTGACCTAGAAGTACCTTTAGTTTTAAGTAGATATGATAAATTATTAACTATCCTACGCCAAACTTCTGTTGTTATTTCTTCATCTGCCTTACTAAATATACTACCAGTAGATGCATATGAACCAGATTTATTAACACCTAATTTATATTGCCATAACTGACTTGCTTGATTTCCATTAGCTAAATTCCAACCTAATGATTTGGCTATTTCATATAAAACTTCTTTACTATGTCCTAACTTTGGATGTTCGACAGCATGATATGTATTTGCAATAGCATCTGCATATGAATATAAAATATCAAAATGATGTCCTATCATATTAACAAATAATTCATATTGATCATTATTTGAATCAGTTCTAATATGTTCAGGTATTGTACTTTGTAAAGACTTATCATTTAAACTATCATATAAAGATGCGGAAGACAATAATCCGTTATACCATGTTGTTGCAATACTAGATGTTGTATGATGAACAACATATTCGCCAGTACCAAAACTTGAAGAAATAAATTTTGGATATGGTGTAATTTGATATGTATCTGAACCTAATAATCCTCCTTCTAATCTAGTAGGATTTCCTTTTCGATGTTCTTGATCATATATTGCTTGATGTGTAAATAAACTAGATGTAGGTTCATTATATAACCATCTTTCAAATCCATCAAATGTGCCTAATACTTGATCTCGTCGACTTTTATTTAATGTTACATTATTTTGTAAAGAACCAGATTCAGATCCTAATGCATCATTTAATGTATTAATCTGTGCATTATAAAATTCAATAAGTTCTAATTTATATTTAAAATTCTTAAGACGTTCTGTTGCGGACGAGAAGTGAATAAAATTTTGAAATCCAGAATAATCAATTCCTAATTTAACACCAGCTAATGATCCAGAAAACATCTTATCAACAATTTGTTGAGATGTTGAAGTAGTACTACCTAACAATTCATTCCAATTAGCAAATGCAGTTTCAGTAATAGTATTGTAATGTAAGTCTGATTCAAAATTTGGTCCGGCGATAGTAACAACACCCTCATCTTCAACATAATAAAATTCTATATCATCAGATATAGGATCTGCCCTTTCATATGACATCCATATAGTTGCACCTTCGACTAATGATTCATCTAACGGTGATAATAATTTAATTATTAATCCTTCATCAAAATGAGCTTGATTAACAACAGTATGTGTAATACCTCTTCCAAAATTAGCAACTAAATTACCTGTTTGTAGATATTCTAGAATCATGGCATTAGTTACATATTCATCTCGTATGTTACGTAATGCTTGAGGCGCGCCTAATATATTTTTTAAATAAAGTTCACGACGATCTGCAGATATTTCGTCTACATAAAAAACTGGATTTTCATAATCACCTGCTAAATCTTCGTGAAAATTAAAAACTACATGATATCTTCCAGTTCGTATTTGTACTTGTTGTGCTAAAGCAGCTACATCAATTGCAACTTCAGGTACTATACCTTCTTGAGTTAATGGCAAATTATATGTACTAGTTACATGTTCGCCTTCTTGATCTTTTGAATATAAATGTGCTGATGCATTTACTAAATCTGCACTTTCTACTGATTTGGTTAGTAGAATTTTTTGCTCAGTTATTTCTAATGGCCATTTATTAACCGTTACAACCCCATTTTGGTCTAGGATCTGATCTTTATTTGAAAACCTATCTAATGACATATCCTACCCATTCCATCTAAAATTATTAAATCTAGTATCATAATCTTCGCCTTCATTGTATGGCAAATAATTATTTACTATTTCTGCAGCAACATTTGGCCATCGAATTGACCATTTTCCATTCTTTTGATTAAGTGCTTGACGCATACTTTGAACAGCATCATATGCGGCACCTATCCATCTTTGTCCTAAATTTTGTAATAAATATAAAAGATCAACAGGCTCTTCAACAGAACCATAACGATTAATTAGTTTTGCTTGATATGTTTCTAATTCTCTTAAATAATTATCTAGATCTTCTTGTGTATAAATTTCATTTCGTTCTGGTATTTCGCCCCAGTTGAATAATACTCGATCTCTTAAATCTATAATATCTTCTTGGATTTCTACTATCTTCGCTTCAATATCTGGTACATTCATTGCTACTGCCTCATAAATATCCCTAGCTTCTCTATCAAATAATGTAGGATTATTAGTTATAGGATTATCTATAGATTGATAAAGCCATTCATTATCTTTTGGATGTACTGATAATCCCACTTTGGTCCAAAAATTCTTTCCTAAATTTCCATCTGAAAAATCACTTAAAGAATCTCGAACAAATTGTCTAGAAAGTTCGACTTCTGTCTGTCCTTCTAAATTAGGTAATTCAAAAAGATTTAAAGCATTTGACCTCCAACTATTATAACCATTATATGTAGCATTTTCTAAACCTATACGAAGATCTCTTGTAACAACAAATAAATTTTCGTCGATATCTCTCATACTATTTCTTTTTTTAGTTTTCCACATATTATTAGCTTTACTTGAACCATTATTAATATTTTTATTTGTTACAAATATTCTTTGTAGATCTGTTTTTATCTGAGAAACTGCATTTACAACTTCATCAGCTTGAGAACCACCTGCGCCTGATATTAGATCGATTTTTCTTTGTTCATATTGATTTAACAATGTTTGAAGATCTTGTCCTAAATTATATACTGCAGCATCAAATGCTTGTTGTGCATTTGCATCATCTATAGTACTTTGAAAATAATCTAACATTTGTTGTTTCATATTTGATGATATAGCAGCCGTATAATATTTACTTGAGCCGGCTGGTTCAAATGGCTGCATATATTCTATACCAAAATAATCTGCTGCATTTGAATCATTAAAATAATTTTTATATTCTTCTGCATCTAATACATTAACTCCTGCGATATGTACAAAATCATTCCATACAGGAGAACCTATTCCATTATCTTGTAATATTGTTATTGCATTTACTTTATTTAATGCATTTAAAGCCGCAATTGGATCATTATCCATAACTGCTCCAAATCCGTTATATTGGTTATAATATTTTAAAACTTTAATACCTTCTGGATCAGTAATTTGTACAAATTTCCAATATCCATGCATCATTAAACGTACACCGCCTAAATCTGCATCTACTATTTCATTAGGATCTACTCCATCTTCATTTGGTCCTCGAAATTGAACATTTAGTGCTACTACTTTTCCTTCATATCGTTCTCGTAGTTTTTCTATTTCTGTTTGTGTAGCATATGCTTCTAATGCATATCCGTCTTCCATCGATGGATCTATATAATCACCAGGATCACGAACAAATGGTGCTAATGGTTTATATCCTGATTTAAATCGTATTAATTCTGTCCATTCACTTGATCGATCTGGTGCTTTACGTACATTAAAACCAGCTATAGGTGTTACATGATTTGCAAAATTTAAATCATATAATTCAAAATCAGCTTCAGTTGCTTCTACTATATCTTCAAAAGACTGACCTCTTTCAACTAACATTACTTCTAATGTTTTATAATTTGGTATAGGTCTTGCAACATTATTATCAATTAAATAAACAGCAAATACAGTAGCAATTTGAGAATTTAAAATAGTTCCATCTACAAGCTTATGAGGTCCGGCAGATATATAACCATCATGGACATCTGCTAAATTTATATCACCTTTTGCCATAAAAACATCACTTATTATTTCTGGCTCTGCTACTATTACCGGTGGCTCTTCTTCTTCAACAAAATAATTAAACTCTCCATCTATCATATCATCATATTGTTCAAGACTAACATTTTCTACTGGAAATCCTGTTTCAGGGTCATTTGTTATATCTTCTTCATTTGGGTCTGAAATATTTGGTTCTAAAGATACCATTTTATATTTAGCAAATATTGGATTAGCAGTTGCGCCAACATCTACGATTATTGTATTTGACCCATCTCGAGATACATAATCTAATTGAGTTTCAGGCACTTGTTCTGGTGGTGGTGGTTCTTGAACACTCAATAACTGACCGTCTTGATATGCCTGTATGTCTGGATATTGCTCTCGCATCATATCAATCAACATTTGGCTTATATCAGCACTTAATTCTTCGTTTTCTTCACTCATACTAATTCACTACTTTGAAATAAAAATCATCAAATGTTTGTACTTCATTTCCTGCATCTCGTTCTACCTTCAACATTATTTTATAATATCTTTCTGGCATAAACGAATCCATTCTTAATTTGAAAAAACTTCCATTTGAATCACAATCTATTCTAGATGCAGAAACATCAAATGGTAATATGGTCTCATTTGTTACTGAATCTAAAATACTATAATAACTTGATGTTGGTAATCTTTCGCCTGTTAAATAAAAAGACGATGTTTGATAAGATTTAGTAGGAAATTCCGGACGAACTCCTATTCTAAATTTTGCAATATCTGATGTTCTATACTCTGATCGAATATTTTTAAAATATGGAACATATGTATCAGATGATATTTCTGATGAACTTGTATTAGCAAATGTTGTATTATCCCATGCTACTTCTAATCTAGGTTGAAATATTGTATGTGTCTCTCGTCCAAAGAATTTTAAATCACCTAAAATTTGTCCTGAAATTTCATCACTATAAGGTCGTTTAACAATGAATCCATTATTTATTATATTACCTTTAATCCATTTATCTACTATATCACTAACATTCATTCTTATATCTGGTGTCTCATTTTGAAATGATTGTGATGCTTCATAGCCTGAACCTGTTATATATGAGCCTCCACCTGCTGTTGTTTCTGTTGTTCCAAATTCTCCGGAACCTGTACTCCAATAATCTGCTACATCATCACTAGTACGATAATACCATGAAGCTCCATATTTTTGAGTTGGGTCATCGGAATAATAGCCATTTCCATTATTCCATGATTCTGAAACTGGAAATGCTTTTAATGAATATGTTTGTAATAAATTTGATGCTTCCGCAGCTGTTATAGATAAATACACTGATGCAGAATTTGGACCATTACCTATTATAGGTATATCTCCAGCGGCCACAGAAGAAGAAATTGTAGTTATTTGACTACCAAAATCTATTAAAAATCTACTGTTGTATGTATTAGCTTGAATTATACCATGCAATTTAGATCCAGATGCAATTTTAGTTAATTCTATTATTTGATCTATACCCGTATTTTGTGTTGGATATTTTTCATATAATGTTGTATCTCGTTCTGCGTAAAATATTCTATACATAATTTTCTTCTTACGGTTTAATTGCTCTACCTTTTATATCTTGATTAGGATATTTAATTTCAAATATACATGGATCTAATGATGGATAAATTATATTATTTTTGGTAGCTACATTTATATCATATTCAACATTAGAATAACCAGTTGCTGTTACATTATCTACTTGACATACCGGAACACTTTGTACACCTTCTACTCTATCTAACTGACTAATAATTTCCGAAATACTAATACTTCCATTAACTTGCATTCTATCATTATGAAACATTGTTTTTAAACGATCGATACATCTTAAAACAACTTCATTACTATTAACATCTGGTACTGGTATTACTTCAAAAAATATTCTTATGTTAATAACATGTGCTGCCTTTATATTTATAGCATCTGTTAACATTCTAAAATTTGATAAGTATGTTCTTAAATTCTCTTTAAGTGCATCATTACAAGGTTGAAAATTTCCTGCATCATCTTGTCCTAATACATATAAATTCAATGCTAAAGGATTAGATATTATATCACGTGGATAATCCATATCTGTCGTATCTTGTTGTGTATCTGGTATTATATATGCCTTTGCAACTGCGCCAAATTTTGCAGGCATTGCATAACATCGAGCAATATAATCTTCTCTTGTAATTGCTCTATTTTGTGCAGCAAAACTTGCCATTGCATTTTGTCTAATACTTTCAATATCTTCTTTTGTTTTACCTCCTCTAGCTGCTTCTGGATTATTAACTGCTAATGATGCTTTTGTACTATCTAAATTTACAGTACTATTATCATTTAAATAAGTTACAGTATCAACAACAGTAATTGTATTGACTCCTACATTATCAGCAACTCCTCCACCTACTGAATATCTAACTGTCAATGTTTCGTTATTTGGAGCTAGACCATATGTACTAGTAGCTAAAAAGTTTGATGGGTCAATAGCAGATGTTGTAGTACGTCTTAAATATTCTAATCCTGAACCTACATTTTTTGGATTTGGAATTAATTCTTCATCTGAATCAGAAGATATACCTGAACCAAATTGTAACTCTGTACGTAAATCTTCTCTAACTCGAGTCACATATCTTCTAGGTGTACGTTTTAATTTTAAAATATATGGCACTGTTGATCTAAAATTTGATAGTTGTGGATCATTAAATGGAATATTTGCAATGTCTTGAAATATTGTATCTTGTGCTAAATAATTAACTTGATGCCATGATTGATTCGAATCACTTGTTACATCAATTATTTCTAACACATTATTTTCTGGTAATAAAATTTTATCATATTGTTTTGGATCTCCAAACTCAAAATCTTTTGATATAACTTCTCCAGAAACCGCTTGAACTTGTTTTTTTAACAAATAATATGTTATATTTCCTGCACCATCTATTTCATAAACAGATACTTCTGGATTATCATTAAAATCAATATTTTCTAATGATCTAAATTTTATATCATCTTGAGTTCCAACTTGCATGCCATTTTGAATCGATAATGCATATCTATAATCTGGCATTGCAGATACGCCAGAACCTATTGCCGGAACTAATTGATAGACATCTAATGTTACTCGTGATGGAGTATTTAATTTTGGCTTATATCCAAATAATTGTGATAATCTTAAAATATTGGCTTCTTCAACCGCGCCTGATAATATAGATTCGCGAAATGACTGATCTGAATAATATGCCAATACATCTCCTACATATGACGCCATTTCAATAAACATCATACCAGGTGATGATTCATTAAAATCTTGATATGTACCTGGAAAATATTGTTTAGCAAAAGTTATTAGATTTTGTCTAAATTGTGAAAAATCTTTATTTAAATAACGTACATCTTTTTTAATTAAATCTGACATATATATCCTCTATTAATATCCACCTCCGCCTAGGCCTCCAACTGTGCCGGCACTAAATGTTCCTACCTGTGTTAATGAAACTGCAGTATCTATAGATACATCAGTAACAACTGCTTTATTTTCATCAGCCATTATATTAATAACCATATTTGCTCCCGACTGTGTTACTTTGAATGAAATTGCTATAAATAATTGATGTGAATCAATATCTCGTTCAGCTGCAACTTCATTAATTATAATATATGGCAACCATCTATTTATATCTCTTGTAATAGTCTCAGTTAAAAAATCTTGTAATGATTCAGTATTTTGTTCAAATACAGATTTTTTAATTTCAGTTCCAAAATCTGGCTGCATTAATCTTTCGCCTTTATCTGTTAATAATAAATTTATTAAATTACTAATAGCTTGGCCTTCTGTAGAATATGATTGAGCAAATACACTTCCACCTCCTCTTGATCCTTGATCATACTGTTGTCCTTTTAGTTGCAATGAACCAGATAAAGCTGTTAATGAGTTTTCATATCGATCTGCAGCTCTATTCATTGGTAATAATATCCCAACTGCCTGATCAGGTGTATCATTTATTGGCTTTAATTGATATATTGCTCTAGACATTATTTACCTTTCTTTTTATCAATTGCCTTCATGAGTGCTGAATAATCTTTTGTCATTATATTAACCGTCTTAGCAACATTTGTATCACTCATATTTAATGCATTACCATTAATATCAGTTGTTGCTAATGCTTGTGGTTTTTTTGACATACCAAATGCTTCAGCCATAGAAGAATTGTAATTTACACTAGGCCATGATTCTTCCACTTTTTGTGTACTGCCTTGCATTACTAATGGTCCTTCTCTCATACTACCAAAATCAGCTGTATTAGCTGTTTCGTTTAATATATCATTTAACATACTATTTTTAGTAAATGATTTCTTTTTTCTTGGCTGCTCTTGTAAACTATGTAAATCCATTCCATGATCCATTATTTTTTTATGATTAGGCTGTTCTTCATTTAAAGCTTCTTTAATAGCTTTACCTACTTCTTCTCGTATAACTTTTCGTAATAACTTAACGAATGATTTAGTTTGCATATAGTATTCTCCTTTTAAATAAATATCTGTTTAATGTAAATTAGGCTACGCCAACCCATGGAAAAGGTACTGGAGCTCCAAATGAAGCTGCATTGGGACCAGTGAACATTCCACTAACTGATAATAGATGGGTTGAAAATGCAGCGACTAGGCCAGCTGATACACCTGCTGCTGTCTGTGCACTCATAGCTGCATATATTTGTGGCGCGGGAGGAACTCCTGGTACTAATACATTATTAACACCTCCTGGTAGCCACGTGGGAGGCGGCACTGCAGGATTAAATAGTTTTCCAGTCCAATATGTTACTACACCCATAGCGGCGGGCATCCAAATTCCTGGATTGTTTGGTGCACCACCTAAAGCTTTTCCCATTTTAAATGAAGCAACAAAGCCAGATTCGATTGGCGCTGCGGCAGAAACTGTTAATGTAGCACCGGGTACTAGTATAGGCATTGCAGTTTTAACTGCTGCATGATATAATTGCGCAATTTTTTTTGCTGTGTCTTTTTCTTTTTTTGCCTTTTTGGCAGTTAAATATGCTGTTAAGCTTGATTGAAATACAGGCCATGCTGCTGGCATAATTTATCCCTTCATGTTTTTAACTTTGTCTTTGATCTTTTCAAGTTGTTTACGTAATGATTTTGTCTTAGTTGCTCCGGCTGTTGCTTTACCTTTTGATTTTATAAATGATCCAGCATTTGTCGGAGGACCAGATGGACCTACTCCAGTTGGATGAATTGATGTTGCATTTGCTTGTGCAACTGCACCTACTTCTTTATGTAGTTTTTCTAATTCTTGGTTTTGTTTTATGACCTGTTCCATAAATTCTAAAACTTGTTCAAAAAACTCTTCCATATCAGTATGCCATTTTTTAGTAACAACTTTGACATCTTTTTTTGCAATAAGAACAATTTCATCATTTTTTGCATTTAATATAATACGTTCTGATGAACCTATAATCTGAGGTTTTAAATAAGTTGATAATTTATCGACACCTTTTCCTAATTTTCCATTTGTTTTAGCTAACTTCATGTCAATTTTATGATCTTTAGACATGATAAAAATAGTATCTGTATCATCAGGATCTTCTATTCCAAAATCAGACGTTTTAAATGATATTCCAAATTTTTTCACTGTACCAGTTACAGCAGATAATCCTTGTTTATGGCCATTTGCTAAAATTATAATAGGCGAGCCAGATTTTTTTCCTTTAAAGAATGGACTTTTAACTGAATAATTCATTGGGTTATCAGCAAGTCCAAGTGCACAACCCATTCGAATAGAATTACCACGACGTCCTTCTATTAATATATCGCCTTCATAAGGCTGCATATTCATTACATCTTTTTTCTCTTTAAAATGAACACCAGGTTTATATTGAGCTTTACGTAATAAAGTAGGACCAGCAGATGCAACAGATTGTAATACTCCAGATCCTTCACCCTCTTGTGTCATTTGAAAAGAGCCAGGCATAGGATTCAAATGTTTACTTCCATGAATTGCCATTGGACCTAAATAATAATATGAAGGAAACCAGCCAGTAGGACTAACCATACTCGAAGGTCCTTTTATAACAGCAATATGTTCGCCTATCAATGGTACTTGTGTGAAATTGAATAAAGGAAATGCAAATTGTTCAACAAATGGATTTCCGCTAGCTTGACCAAATCGTATCTTGACTGCTCCTAATTTAAGTGGAAAGCCCCATTTACTTCTTGACGGCTTGAAGGCCTTGTCGATCTCGATCACTTCCGCTATCTGTATCGCCATCTTTTATCTCCTGATTTACTGTGGGTTTTATTTTTTCAATTTCAGCTTCTGCTTCTTCTAATAGTCGTTTTCTTTCTTCTTCAGATAATCCAAATTCATTTCCATCATCATCTTTTGAATTAGCTGATACTAATCGTTGAACTACAGCTGCTAATTTAACTAATGCATCATCATTCTTTACTGATACTTCTAAATAGTCTTTAATTAATGGAACTATTACAGTTGCATCTCCTATGTTTTTTATCATAGGTTCTAAATTTTTAATTAAGGTATCAATTTGACGTGATTTCTTTTTTGAATTATGATATACATCACGCATTAGATCTGAAAAATTTGTTCCTTTAAACAATTCAAATTCTTGACTCATATTATCCCTTTATATATAAATATGAGAATTAACGTTTTGTGTTAATAATGTGACCGGATTGTCGATATATAGTAAACATTTTTGCATAATCTCTTTTCATTACATTTAATACTTTTGTAATATTTTGAGTTTTAAGGCCGGTTCTTTCTCTTATTAATATATAAAGAGCTTTTTTATTAAAGTTTTCTATATTGTTACGCATTCTAAACAATTCTAATATAGTATCTGCGACAATAATATCTCTTTTATTTGTAAATATATTATTGATATTATTATCATACCAATCAACCCATAGGTCTGTAAAATCACGTAATGATTCTTGATGATCTGATAATGCCATTTCAGCTGAAATATTTCTACGTTCATCTAAAATATCAGTACTTGTACGAGCTTTCATTTTAGCATAATTAGCATTATTTTGTATTATCAAGTAATTTTTTGCTATAATAGAAAAATATGAGAATGCCTTTCCTTTTCCTTCTTTAAATTTACCAATCTTTTCAGTTAAAAATGCAACTACTTCTGCTTTAACATCTTCATATGGAACATCAAAATAAGAAAATTTAAATGTATGATAAATATTTTCAACTAATTTATTAAATGGATAATTGATAAATTCAGAAAATACTTTATTACGTTTTGCATAACTAGGTTCACTATTATATGCAATAATTGCTTGATCTGTAATATATGTAAAGTATTGTTTTTTAGTAGGCTTTCTTCCTCGCTTTTTTCTAGGACCATTTTCTTCTAAGTCCTTCATTTCGGCGGCATGCCATACATAAAATTTATCAACTGGTCCCATTAAAATCCTCTGTTTAAGTCTTCAATAACTTCTTTAATAATTCCAAAGGATGTGCCTATCTCATCAGAAGATTCAAATGCTCCTAATCTATCTGCATTTCTAATTTCAGAATTGGCTTGTCCTACTTTAGTTTTTAGTTGTTGAAAAAATGTATGATATTCTGTGTTTGAATTTTCTAAATCTTCAATATAATCAGACTGAGCTTCTTGTTTTCTTAATTGATTGATATTAACTAATATTGAAATTGCTAATACAATCGATAATATTATTATTGTTGTTATCATTTGTCGTCTCCAAATAAGTCATCAAACAATTTAGTTGCATTAACTTTTGTTTGAGGATTAGTTATTGTTTTTGATTTTCTTTTTACAGTTGTTGTAATTGGCTTGTTATTATTCCATCTTTCATATTCAATTCTTGCTGCCATACTATCTGCTTGATGCATTACATATCCTAAATTAGTTTTTAGTTTTGCATCTGCAGATCTTGAAATATAATAAGGCTTATTTGATTCATCATATAATCCATCTGTTAATTTTATACCTAACATTTCATTCCAAGTGATCTCTATACCATAATGTTGCAA
>MDSZ01249136.1_pt1 | contig 23351 bp, 27 predicted proteins | sample 811201 | NCBI WGS metagenome assembly MDSZ01 (sample SAMN05326647, study PRJNA326480) | marine metagenome | isolation source: seawater | place: Indian Ocean: North | collected 2010
GTATCATTAGATTTTATTAACAAAAAATATCTTTGTATGTATAATATGTCAATATAACTTACCAAAATGAAACAGTTACTTTATCTAAAAGATGATCAATTAAAAGAATTTATAGAGAAAATTTTCATAGGCTATCGTGAAACTTTTTCAGATACAAAAAATATATTAGATAATTATGAAATAGGAATTGCCCATCAAAAAGTGCTCCATCTAATATCTCAGTATGAAGGTATCACGATATCAGAGTTATTGAAGAAATTAAAGGTAACCAAACAAAGTTTAAATAGGGTATTAAATGATCTTATAAAACTTCAGACGATCGATTTTAAAAAAGATAGTCAAGATACTAGAGTTAAACATGTGTATTTAAATGAAAAAGGTAAAAAAATATTTGATGAAATTTTTTCAGTGCAAAAAAAAAGAATTTATAAAGCACTTTTAAATTCTTCATCTTCTGAAGTAATTAATTTTAATAATGTATTAAAAAGAATAATAAATGAAAAATTTTGAGGCACATATTTTAGTTGTTGATGATGATGATAAAATTAGAAAATTAGTTAAAGAATTCTTATCAACTAAAAATTATTTAGTTACAACCGCAAATAATGCGGAGGATGCTTTGGAAAAAGTTATGGAAATAAAGTTTGATTTAATTGTTTTAGATGTAATGATGCCTGGAAAGAGTGGTTTAGATTTTATATCTGAAAACAAAAGTAATCTAGATACACCAATAATTCTTCTTACAGCACGAGGAGAGGCAATTGATAGAATTAAGGGACTTGAGACGGGAGCTGACGATTATTTGCCCAAACCATTCGAGCCTAAAGAACTTTCTTTAAGAATAAGAAGTATCTTAAAAAGAACTCAAGAAAAAATTAATAAACGTGTGATAGAATTTGAAAAAGTAAAAATTGATCTTAACAAACTTTTTATAAATAAAAATAATAAACAATTTAAAATAAATAATACTGAAAAAATAATACTTGAAAAGATGATAAACCATCCCGGTAAAACATTTACGCGTGAAGATATAAGCAGGTTAATTAAAATTGATAAAGAAAGATCAATAGATGTAATTATTACTAGATTAAGAAAAAAAATTGAATTTGATCCAAAAAATCCAAAGTATTTACAAACAATTAGAGGAGAAGGCTATGTTCTATGGATTGAATAGAGCGATTAAAGGAATTTTACCAAAGCAATTATTCTATCGAGGATTATTAATTGTTGCTGCACCAATAATAATTTTGCAAATTACCATTACAATAGTATTTTTTGATAGTTTATGGATTAAAACTAATAAAGGTATGACTAGAGCTCTAGTTTCGGAAATCAAAACGTTTGTTGACGCTTATGAAAATGAGGATACTAATAAAGATTATATAATTGGTCTATTTAAAGATAACTTTGATATAAATATTAAATACGAAAAAGATAAAAATATTCCAGATCACTTTGACAACAGATGGTTTAGTCCAATTGATAGATCTTTAAGAAGAGAACTAAAATCTAGAAACTTAAAATATTGGTTCGACACTACTTCTTACAAAACTTTGGTAGACCTTAAAATAGGTTTTAAAAATGGACATTTTCAATTTTTTGTTCCTAAAGAAAGATTAACAAGTTCCTCTGCAAGAATTTTTGCTTTTTGGATTACTTTGCCAGCATTACTTGTAATCTCTATAGCAATGATTTTCTTAAAAAATCAAACTAGACCGATTATTAAATTAGCCGAAGCATCAGAAAAATTTGGTAGAGGTGAAGAAATAGAGGAATTTAGGCCTTCGGGAGCCCTAGAAATAAGAAAGGCTGGATACGAATTTGAGAAAATGAGGAAAAGAATTAAACGCCACTTAAATCAAAGGTCAGAAATGCTATCAGGAATAAGCCATGATTTGAGAACACCACTAACCAGAATTAAACTACAATTAGCCTTGATAAAAGACAAAAAAATAGCAAACGAGTTGTCGGAAGATGTTGATGAAATGGAAAAAATGCTTAATGAATATCTACAATTTACAAAAACTGGTGCAAATGAAAGAACCATAAAATTCGATCTTGTAAATTTAATTTCTGATATAGTTAATAAGTATAATAATCCAAAAATTAATTTTATAAAAGATAATGACGTCATATTTGAAGGTAGAAAGCAACTACTTAAGCGATGTATTAACAATATAATTGATAATTCTTTAAAATATGGAGAACAAGTTGACGTAAAATTAAAGAAATTGAGGAAAGAGGTGGTAATTAATATTGAGGATGATGGACCTGGTATCCCCAAGCATGAGCATGAAAATGTTTTTAAACCTTTCTATAAAATTGATAAAAGTAGATCTGAAACTAAAAGTAGTGTTGGTCTTGGTCTATCCATATCCTCAGATATAATTAGATCACACGGTGGAAGAATAAAATTAGCAAAGTCAACTCTTGGTGGTCTTAAAGTTATGATTTTTTTGCCGATTTAGTCTTGTTTTTTTTATTTTCAAAATTTTTAATTTTTTTTTCAACTAAGTCTAATCTCTTTTTTAATATATCTGTCTCCTCTTTGCCTGTAATCTTCATTTTAAATATAAAATCATCTCTCTTTGATTTAAACATGGCTAAGATTTCATTACTTAAATCTTTATAATTTAGAATACTTTGCTCTAAAATTTTACCTATTTTCTCAAACACTTCTCTTGATTTAGCCATATTATTATTTTTATATAAGTCATAATTTATAATTATTTAAAAATGTATATCAACAATTTTGATCCTGTGGCATTAAGCTTTTTTGGAATTGATATTAGATGGTACTCACTTTCTTATATTTTTGGTATTATTTTGGGATGGATATTTTTAAAGAAAAAATATTTAAAAGATAATATTGAAATAAATAAATTATTTGATGAATATATATCATATATTATATTTGGAATTATAATTGGTGGCAGACTTGGTTACGTTTTTATCTACAATTTACATTACTTCATAAATAACCCACTAAAAATTTTATATATATGGGAGGGCGGCATGTCTTTCCACGGAGGTGTTATAGGTATAATTGTTAGTTCTTACCTTTTCGCAAAAAAATTTAACAAAGATATTTTTATTTTTTTAGATTTAGTTTGCTTAGCTGCTCCCATAGGAATTTTTTTTGGTAGATTGTCTAACTTTTTAAATTCAGAATTATATGGGCGAGCTACTGAAGTTCCTTGGTCTGTTATTTTTATAAAGATAGATAATATTACAAGACATCCATCTCAAATTTACGAATGCATTTTTGAAGGCATTATTTTGTTTATAATATTAAATTATTTCACAAAATTTAACTTCAGACGTAATGGGCTAATCTCGGTTTTATTTTTAATATATTATTCAACCTTTAGATTTTTTATTGAATTTACCAGAGAACCAGATGCACACATTGGTTTAGTTTTCTTAGATTTGTCATTAGGTCAAATAATAAGTATGATAACTATTATCTTAGCATTTTTGTTATTATTTTTACGGAGAAAAAGACTGTGAAAAGCAAGCTGAAACCTTTAGATAAGTACATTAATGAGGCTCTCTACGATAAAAAAAATGGATATTATGCCAATAGTTTGCCTTTTGGAAAAAAGGGTGATTTTATAACAAGTCCTTATATATCAGTTTTATTCTCCGAAATGATATGTATTTGGACAATATTATTTTGGAAGTTTTTAAATAGTCCAAGAAGATTTAATATAATTGAACTTGGTGCAGGAGATGGTGAGATGATGCATCGTATAATTAAATCTTCCAAAAGATTTAACGATTTTAACTCATCAGCAAATTTTTTTATTTATGAAAAGAGTAAAAAATTAATTAAATTACAAAAAAGTAAACTTAGTGGTTTAAATGTAAAATGGATAGAGAGTTTTAAAGATTTGGATAGAAGTAGTAGTTTATTTTTAGGAAATGAGTTTTTGGACGCATTTCCAATTAAACAATTTCAAAAAAAGGGTGAAACCTGGTATGAAAAATATATAAAAGAAGGTAATAAAATTAATGAAATCAAAGATATAAAAATAAATTTAGAAAAATTAGAAAAAAAAATTGGTTTTAAATTTTCAAATCATCAAAAATTTATAGAAATATCTTTAGATCAAATTAATTTAATAAAAAAAATTTCTACACACATAAAAAAAACAAAAGGTGGATTACTATTTATTGACTATGGCTATAGAGGAGAAAAAATGTTTAATACGCTTCAAAGCGTAAAAAATCATAAAAGGGCTAATTTTTTAAAAAATAAAGGTAAGACAGACATCACTCATCTTATTAGTTTCAGTTTATTAAAAAAAATTCTTATATTAAATAAATTAAAAATTAACGGTTTAACTTCACAAAAAAGGTTCCTAGAAAAGCTAGGTATTCATAACAGAGCTGAAATTATATCAAAAAATACATCCTTTTTAGATAAAGCAGACTTATATTACAGAATAAGTAGACTAACAGATGAAAAGAAAATGGGTGAATTATTTCAAGTTATTTTTGCATCAAGTAAGACAATAAATTTTAAATATGGATTTGATTAATGATTAGATCAAAAAAGTTGTTGAGATTTAAAAATATTAACCATGCATTTTTTAATAATAAAGGTGGAGTTTCTAAAGGCATTTATAAAAGTCTAAATTGTGGACCAGGATCCAAAGATAAAGCAAAAAATATTAAAAAAAATTTATCTATTGTTAAAAGTATTATTGGTTGTAAAAATAATAATTTAATATTATTAAAACAAATACATAGTAATAAAATCTTCAAAATATTTAAGAAGCCTAAAAAAAAACTTATAGGTGACGGTGCTATCACCAATAAAAGAGGAGTTGCTTTAGGAATTTTGACGGCAGATTGTATACCTCTAATAATGTTTGACAAAAAATTAGATATAATAGGCGTTGCACATGCGGGATGGAAAGGAGCATTTAGAGGTATTGTTGAAAAATTAATTTTAAAATTCATTAAATTTGGTTCAAAAAAACGTGACTTAATTGCTGTTATTGGGCCATGTATTCAAGTGAACAACTATGAGGTAAAATCTGATTTTTATAATAAATTTGTCAGCAAAAGTATTTACAATAAAAGATTTTTTAAGATTATATCCAATAAAATATATTTTAATCTTTCAAAATACGTGAAATATCTGATTTATAGTACTGGGGTAACAAATGTAGATACAATTGAGATAGATACATATACTAGAAAAAATAATTTTTTTAGCTCTAGATTTTCAAGAAGAAAAAAAAACAATGATTATGGTAGAAATATTTCTGTAATTATGATTAAATGAGCTTTTCAAAATGAAATTACTAACTGGGAATAGTAACAAAAACCTCAGTCTAAAAATATCCAAATTTTTAAAAAACAAATTGGTTAACTCAAGTATTAAAAAATTTAGTGATGGTGAAATATATATTGAGATTAACGAGAATATTAGAGGTAATAGTATTTTTATTATTCAGTCTATTTCTTCACCAGCAAATGATAATTTAATGGAATTACTACTTTGCATAGATGCATTAAAAAGATCCTCGGCAAAAAATATTACTGCTGTGATACCTTATTTTGGTTATGCTAGACAGGACCGTAAGGTTGTACCTAGAACATCTATTTCAGCAAAATTAGTCTCAAATTTAATTACTAAAGCTGGAGCTGATAGGGTAGTCACTCTTGATTTACACTCAGGACAAATTCAGGGGTTTTTTGATATACCGGTTGATAATTTATTTGCTACTCCAATTTTTGCTAGACATATTAAGAAAAGAATAAAAACAAATAATTTAATTTGTGTAGCTCCTGACGTTGGAGGCACAGCAAGAGCGCGCGCCTTGGGTAAAATGTTAAATGTTGGTCTTGCAATAGTTGACAAAAGAAGACCCTCACCAGGAAAATCTGAGGTGATGAATGTTATCGGAAATGTAAATAACAAAACTTGCATAATAGTTGATGATATAATTGATTCTGGTGGGACTATAGTTAATGCAGCTAAAATTTTAAAAAAAAAGGGAGCCAAGGATGTACATGTTTATGTTTCTCACGGGGTATTAAGCGGCTCAGCTGTAGACAAAATTAAAAACTCTAAAATTAAAAATTTAGTAATTACTGATACTATTGACAACACAGGTAAATTGAAAAAAGCTAAGAATATAGAGATTTTAACAATATCAAATTTAGTTGGTGAGGCCATTAAAAGGATATCAAATTCTACGTCAGTATCTGATTTATTTAATTAATCCTTGTAAAATTTTTAATCATGAGCTAAAAGTCTCTCCTTTATGAATTCTTTAGATGCAACAACAAGAAGTACTAAAAGCAAAGGGCAACTCTCTGAGTTAAGAAAGACTGGTTTTGTTCCTGCTATTATCTATGGGGGCAAAGAAGAAAATCAAAAAATAAGTCTTTCAAAAAAACACTTGGTTACATTAATTGAACAGGAAAATTTTGCATCTGCAGTAATTACAATTAAACTTGAAGGAAAAGAATTAAATGTTTTACCTAGAGAAGTAAGTTTTGATACAATAAGTGACGAACCCATTCACGTTGATTTCTTGAGAATTGTAAGTGGGTCAAAAATAAATTTAGAAATTCCAGTAAAATTTATTAACAATGAAAAATCGCCAGGTCTTAAAAGAGGTGGAGTGCTAAATATTGTAAGAAGAAAAGTAGAGCTTAAATGCCCTGCAGAAAAAATACCTGGAGAGCTGATAGTAGATTTGGACAATCTAGACATCGGAGCAAGTATTAAGATCTCTTCAATTAATCTGCCAGAAAATGTCAAGCCTACAATAACAGATAGAGATTTTGTAATTGCTACCGTAGCAGCCCCTACTGTAGTGAAAGAACCAGAGAAACCCTCTGAGACAACTGAAGAGGGTGCTGATAGTGCTGAAGTAAGCGCTGAAGGTAACACAGATTCAGGTGAAGACAAATCGGTTGCAGACGGCGATAAAAATAAAGATGGTGACAAAGATAAAAAAGAAGATCAAAAAGCAACACCAGACAAGAAATAATAGTTCTTATTGAATATAAAATAATTTATGTTGTTATTTGTAGGTTTAGGAAATCCAACTCAAGATAGTCAAAACAATCGTCACAATATAGGCTTTAAAATAATTGATGCAATTAACAGTAAATTTGGTTTATCAAAGCAAAAACCTAAATTTAAAGGTCTTCTTACAACTGGCAATATAGGAACAAAAAAGGTTTACGCAATAAAGCCTCTTACGTTCATGAATAACTCTGGAATTTGTATAAGAGAATTAATCGAATATTTTAAAATGAATGCTGAGGATGTGATAGTATTTCATGATGACCTCGACATCGATTTTGGAAAAATAAAAGCTAAGTTTGGTGGGTCCAACGCTGGTCACAACGGAATTGCATCAATAGATAAATTTATTGGGAAGGATTATTCAAGGGTTAGGATAGGTATTGGAAAGCCAGACAGAAAGATTTCTATCTCGGATTACGTGCTTAATGATTTTAATGATGAAGAGAAAGAAAAGTTAGATGATATAACAAATAATATATTAGATTCTTTGTCGATATTATTAGATAAAAAGTTAGATTTATTTTCTAGCACTGTTAATAATAAATAATGGGCTTTAAATGTGGTATAGTTGGTTTGCCAAATGTTGGTAAGTCAACACTTTTTAACGCTTTAACAAATTCAAGCAAGGCCCAAGCAGCTAATTTCCCGTTTTGTACGATTGAACCAAATATTGGAATTGTTCCTGTTGTTGATGCAAGATTGGACAAACTAGCAAAAATCTCAAAATCTAAAAAAAAAATTTATACATCTATTTCTTTTATTGATATTGCTGGTCTTGTTGCAGGAGCATCAAAAGGTGAAGGGCTAGGAAATAAGTTTTTATCTCATATAAGAGAAGTTGATGCTGTAATACATATGCTAAGGTGTTTCGACTCAAATAACATTCAAAATGTCAATAAAAACGTTGATCCAATAAGAGATTTAGAAATTATTGAAACGGAAATGAAATTAGCAGACATAGATTCGATCGAGAAAAGACTAGATAAAAGAAATAAAAAAAATATTGATGAATTGCAAATTTCAATTTTAGAAAGTGTTTATAAAATCATAAATAAAAATGAAAGTTTTGATGAATTGTATAATAAATTTAAATTTAAAGACTTAAAAATGTGTGGTCTATTATCTTTAAAGCCAAAATTATATGTCTGTAATGTTGACGAAAAAAGTGTGAATAGAGGCAATAATTATACCAAAAGTTTTATAAATAAGTTTGGCGAGAAAAATACAATTATTATATCTGCAGAGATCGAAACTCAGATAAATCAACTCGACGAAAAAGAAAGAAATGACTACATGAGTCTTATTAACTTAAAAACCTCAGGTATAAATGATTTAATTAAAAAAGGATATAATTTACTTAATTTAGAGACATTTTTCACATCTGGACCAGAAGAAAGCAGAGCGTGGACAATAAAAAAAAATTGCTTAGCTCCACAAGCAGCCGGTGAAATTCATTCAGATTTTGAAAAAGGCTTTATTAAAGTCGAGACAGTGACATACGTAGATTTTATAAAATTTAATGGATGGCATGAATCTAAAAATAATGGTAAAATGAGACTTGAAGGTAAAGATTATATTGTTAATGATGGTGATGTTTTAAACTTTCGTTTCAATACGTGACCAAATTTTTTTCATACTGAAATATACAAGTATTGTTAATATAATTAGATAACTTAAAACTCTAAAACCAAATTTATGTCTTTCTTCTAATTTCGGCTCTGCTGACCATGCTAAAAAAGTCGTAATATCTTTTGCCATTTGTTCAGGTGTTGCGGGGGTTCCATCTGCGTAAGTTACAAGATCTTCATATAACTGGGGAGGCATTTTAATCTTATTTCCGTACATATATTTATTGTAGTAAACACCATCATCCAATTCGTACCCCTCTGGTGGATCTTCATATCCTAATATTACCGAATAAATATAGTCTGCTCCTCCTGCTCTAGCTTTAAGCAATACAGACATATCTGGCGGATAAGCACCTCCATTAGATATTTTTGCCTCTTCAATATTTGAGTAAGGCATTACAAATTTGTCAGAGAGTTTAGCGGGTCTAGTGAACATTTCTCCGTCACTGTTTGGTCCGTCTACAACCTCAAAATTAGATGCTATTGCTTTAGCTTGTTCTTCTGAAAACTCTGGTCCACCTTTTTCGGCTAAATTTCTATAAGATAAATATTGCATAGAATGACAGGATGCGCATACCTCTGTGTAAACTTGATAACCTCTTTGCAAAGACGCCCTATCGAATTTTCCAAAAAATTTCTGGAATGACCAGTCTTGTTTTAACAGTTCTACGCTTTGACCAGCGGCATACAAATTACTAATAGATAAATAAGTTATGGTTAGATAAAAAAATATTGTCTTAATTAATTTTTTCACTGATTAGCCCAGGCTTTTTAATCTTATTGATTTTTTTGCCATTTCAGGGTTAGGCATTCCTCCTAAAACTGGCTCAGTAATGCTCATAGGAACCTCTAAAGTTCTCTCTTTTTTTCCTAGAAGAGGCAATATTATTAAGAAGTGTATGAAATAATATGCAGTGGCTATTCTAGCAACCAATAAATATATACCTTCTGCAGGCATTGCACCCATATATCCAAGGATTAAAACATCAGCAACTAAGAACCAATAAAATTGTTTATAAATTGGTCTGAATAATGCAGATCTTACTTTTGAAGTATCTAACCATGGAAGTATAACCAAAACAAATATTGCTGCAAACATAGCAATTACACCTAATAATTTATCGGGAACAGACCTTAAAATTGCATAAAATGGCAGAAGATACCACTCAGGAACAATATGTGCAGGAGTTACAAGTGGATTAGCTTCAATGTAATTATCAGAGTGACCAAGTATATTTGGTGAGTAAAAAACAAAAAAAGCAAATACTATTAAAAAAATTAATAAAGCAAACAAGTCTTTAATAACTATGTAAGGATGAAATGGAACAGTATCATTTGAGGGTTTTTTTATATCTATCCCTATTGGATTATTATTGCCTGGTACATGTAAAGCCCAAATATGTAAAATTACTAGACCAAGTATTAAAAATGGGAAGAGGTAATGCAAACTAAAAAATCTTGTTAAAGTAGGGTTATCAACTGAATAACCACCCCATAACCAGTGTGTAATACTTTCTCCAATTAAAGGAATTGCACTAAATAAATTTGTTATAACTGTAGCTCCCCAAAAACTCATCTGTCCCCAAGGTAAAACGTAACCTAAAAATGCAGTAGCCATCATCAAAAAGTAAATAAGCATTCCAATGATCCAGATAATTTCTCGGGGTGATTTATAAGACCCGTAATACAGAGCTCTAAATATATGAATATATACAGCCAAAAAGAACATTGAAGCACCATTTGCATGAACATACCTAATTAACCAACCATAATTAACGTCCCTCATAATATGTTCTACACTCTCAAATGCCATATCAGCATGAGCAACGTAATGCATAGCAAGAACTAAACCTGTGATTATTTGGGTAATTAAACAAAATGTTAATATTCCTCCAAATGTCCACCAGTAGTTTAAATTTTTAGGTGTTGGGTAATCAGTTAAATGATTTGCAAGAGTTAATAATGGTAAACGATCATTAAACCATTTGCCAAATTTAGAACTGGGGGTGTATTCATGACTACTCATATTTTTATCCAATCTTAATTGTGTTGCTATCTACAAAAGTATAATTTGGAACTTCCAAGTTTGTTGGTGCTGGTCCACTTCTTATTCTTCCAGATGTATCGTAATGCGATCCATGGCAAGGACAAAACCATCCACCATCGAAGTCACCTTTGTTTGTTAATGGAACACATCCTAGATGCGTACAAATACCTAAAGTTACTAACCACTCCGGATTTTTTGCTCTATCCTCATCTTTTTCAGGATGCTTTAATTCTTTTAAATCTACTTTTCTTGCACTATCAATTTCTTCCTGTGTACGTCTTTTTATAAACACAGGCTTTCCTCTCCAAAGGACTGTTATTGCTTGACCCGGCTGTACAGAACTTATATCTACTTCTGTGCTCGCAAGTGCTTTAACAGAAGCATCTGGGTTCATTTGATCAACCAAAGGCCAAACCGCAGCACCTACCCCTACTGCACCAGCAGCTGTAGTAGCTGTTAAGATGAAGTCTCTTCTATTTGGTTTTTTTTTATCAGAATCTGACATATTTTTTTTTGTTTTTTTATATATTTTTATATGAGAAAAGATATTTTTTTCTATGGTAACAATGACACATAAAAGCAATAAATACCGACCCAAAATAGCGCTATATAAGCCAGATATACCTCAAAATACAGCTTCTATAATAAGGACTTGCTCATGTTTAGGTGCGAAATTAGAGATTATCCAACCATGTGGTTTTCTTTTTTCCGATAGTAGATTTAAAAGGGTTGCTATGGACTATATGGATGTTAAAGAAATAACTTTTTATAGAGATGAAAAACATTTTTTTAATTCAAAAAAAAAAGGTAGATTAATATTAATGACCACTAAAGCTGAAGAGTTATATACCTCCTTTAAATTTGAAAAATTTGATACTATAATTTTTGGAAGAGAGAGCAGTGGTGTGCCTGAAAGAATTCATGAGAAATTAAATCATAAACTTAAAATTCCTATGATAGAAAATAAAAGGTCTCTAAACCTTTCAACTTCGGTTTCTATAGTACTTGGAGAAATTTTGAGACAGAATAATACATAAATGAAACAAGAAGAAAAAAAAAAATTAGCTAGTAATTGGTTCAAACTTTTACAAGAAATTATTTGTAAGGAAATAGAAAAAATAGAAAAAAAGAAAGGCATATTCTATAAAAAAAAATGGAAAAGAGGTTCTGGGAACGACGAAGGTGGTGGTGAATATAGAATATTTGCAGAAGGTAATGTTTTTGAAAAAGTAGGTGTTAACTTTTCAGAGGTTTACGGTAAATTCTCAAAAAAATTTAAGAATAAAATTCCTGGTACAAAAAAAAATTCAAAATTTTGGGCTTCGGGCATTTCTGTAGTAATGCATATGAAAAATCCCCACGTACCTGCAATGCATTTTAATACCAGATATATAGTAACAGATCACGGATGGTTTGGTGGAGGCATGGATGTAACACCTTGTTTAAACGACAAAAAACTTAAAAAATGGTTTCATCAACAAATAAAAAAAACATGTGATGTTCACAATAAAAAATATTACCCAAAATATAAAAAGTGGTGTGATGAATATTTTTATTTACCACATAGGAAAGAGCCTAGAGGTATAGGAGGAATATTTTTTGATTATAAGAAAAAAAACTATCAAGAAGATTTTAAATTTGTCAGAGATGTGGGTTTGTGTTTTAATAAAATTTTTAAAGATATAATTAAAAAAAAAATAAGTTAAAATGGAATAAGAAAGAAAAAAATATTCAATATTATAAAAGAGGAAGGTATGTTGAATTTAATTTATTATACGATAGAGGTACAAAATTTGGTTTGCAAACAGGTGGAAACGTTGAGGGTATATTAATGTCTTTACCTCCAACAGCTAGATGGTAAAAAAATGGATAAAGAGCCTATTACAAAAGAAGGTCTTACAAAATTAAAGAACGAATTAACTTATTTAAAAGAAAAAAAAAGACCAGAGATTGTTGCATCAATATCTGAAGCAAGATCGCACGGTGACCTTAAAGAGAATGCAGAATATCATGCAGCGAAAGAACAACAATCACATAATGAAGGAAGAATACAGGAAATAGAGGATACAATTGCTAGAGCAAACGTAATTGATATTTTAAAAATAAAAAATGACGGTAAAGTAATATTTGGCTCAACAGTTTTCCTTCAAAATCTGGATACAAATGAAAAAATAAATTTCAAAATTGTGGGAAAAGATGAAGCTGATCTTTCAAAAAAATTAATCTATTTTAAATCGCCAATTGGCAAAGGTTTAATTAGCAAAAATAAAGGTGACCTAATTGAAATTAAGACTCCATCAGGTACAAAAAATTTTGAAATTACAGATGTTAAATATATTTAATTTAGTACCTGTTTTCGAATTTCCTCATTACTAATTTCGAAATTGTTATTTAACCAAATTTCTTCCAAAATCTTTAATTTATTACCAAGTTCCTTGCCCTCTTTTAATTTGAATTCATTCATTAAAAATTTTGCTTTAACCGGAAACTCAGGTTTTACTCTATTTAAAAAATATTCTCTTAAATTATTTAAATCTTTTGGAATTTTATTTGACTTTAGAATTTTAAGGTAAATTAAATCATTGAGCAATGATGGGCCATATTTATAGTGTAATTTAGATAAATTATTTTTACTAAAAAAATTTTTTTTATTTAAATTTTGAAAATTTTTTTTTAAAAATATTACTCTCTTTTTACTTTCGTTAGAAAGGTTGTATTTATACAAAAAATAATCAGAATTTTCTGTTTCATCTATAATGCACATACATATTAAAGAAATAAAATTTAACTTTTCTGACACACCAAGGTCTTTTAATTTAATCAATGATCTAATATTTTTTAATTCTGGAAAAATTAAATCTATAATTTCAAGTGAGAATTTATCACCAATAACATTATAAAATTTTGAGGATTCGAACAACTTTTTTAATTCATCTAATAAACGTTCTTTTGATATTTTTTTAATACCTGAGATATTTTGTTTTATAATTTTTTTAATTTTTTCTTCGTGTTCAATTTCACTATAAATAGCAAAAAAACGGATATATCTAAGAATTCTTAAATAATCTTCTTTTATTCTATTTGCTGGGTTACCAATAAATTTAATTTTACCAATTTTTAAATCAGACTTACCATCGAATGGATCGAATAAATTGCCATCTAAATCAGAATATATGCTATTAATAGTAAAATCTCGTCTAGAGGCATCCTCTAACCAATCATTTGAAAATTCGACTTTTGCATGTCTTCCGTCTGTATCAATGTCTTTTCTCAGAGATGTTATTTCAAATCTTTTTTGATTTATTGTAGCTGTTATAGTTCCATGTTCTATTCCAGTTTCAAAAAAATTTATATTATTTTGTATTAATATATCTTTTACTTTCGTTGGATCTACATTTACTGCAAGATCAATATCGTCGACATGTTCATTATTTAATATTTTTCTAACACATCCACCAACAAACCTTATTTCACATTTATCTGAAAGTGAAAATGCATCAAATATTTTTTTTATTTCAGCTTGGTTTTTAAGTTTTAAGAAAGAACTTTGATTTTTTGAGTTATTCTTAGCTTTAAAAAAATTTTTTAATATATTTTTCATATATGGCTGGGGCGCTAGGATTCGAACCTAGGAATGGCGGTACCAAAAACCGCTGCCTTACCACTTGGCTACGCCCCAAGAATAATTTTTCTATATCATAAAAAAAATGCTTTATATAGTTTTTGATGTAATACACCAATAAAATTTATATTTATTTTTTAATAATTTTGCCCCATGATTTGCATCTATTTTGCTCGTAAAATAACCTATCATTGATGAGCCTGATCCACTCATCCTTGCAAACTCTATATTAGGAAGATCTAATAAGTCTTTTTTGATCTCTTTAAGCTTTGAGTATTTTTTAAAAGCAACTTTTTCTAAATCATTATTAAACTTTTTCGAGTTTAGCTTTATCTCTGATTTATTGAGTTGAATGATTGTTTTAGAATAATTTTTAACATTTCTGTAAATATCAGAAGTCTTACATCCAAAATTCGGTTTAATTATGATTAAATAATATTTTTCTCTTAATTTTTTTTTAATTAATGATCCATTATCTTTAAGAATTAATATACCTCTTTGCATACCTAGAATAACATCTGAACCAATTTCTGAACATATTTGATATATTTTATTTTTACTGATGTTAGTTCTGGATTTTATTAAATATTTCAATAAAGTGGATGCATTCATTGACCCACCCCCCATCCCAGATTGTTGAGGGATATTTTTTTTTATTTTAACAATATATTTTCTATTATCTAATATATTTTTTTTATCTAAAATTTTAAAAAGTTTAGTTACTGTATTATTTTTTTTTATACCATTTGAATATTTTCCGTAAAATATCACCTCATGGTTTTTTTTTTTCGTCTCTTTTATACTTATTTGGTCGTGCAAATCTGCAAATACCACCACGGTTTCTATTTTATGAAATTTATTTTTTAATTTTTTGAGAACACCAAGATGAACGTTTATTTTCGCATAAGACTTTAAAATTTTATAAACCATTAATTAACTTATTTTTTATTTTTATTTCATCAAGATCTCCTTGATCGTTTAAATTAAGACTATTTTTCCAAAAGTAATTAGCTTGCAGTTTTCTTCCTAAGTGCCATAAGCTGTCTCCATAATGATCCATGATTACTGGATCATTCGGGCTAATTTGAAGTGCAGCATTTAGATATTTTTCTGCCTTAACGTAATCCCCAATTAAAAAGTATGCCCATCCAAGGGAGTCGGTAATATAAGGATCATTTTTTTTTTGATTGTATGCTTTTAAGAGCATTTCAATTGCAATGTTTAAATTATAGTTTCTTTCGAGCCAACTATAAGCTAAATAATTTAAAATATAAGGATCATCAGGATTTAATTTTAAAGATAACGTTAAATCTGCATCAGATTTGTCATAATTTCCCATTCTTTCATAGCTACTTCCTCTTCTATAAATTGTATCAGCATAAGACAAAGAGTTTGGATCTAATTTGTCTAAAACTAAATTATAATATTCTATTGACTTGGAGTAATTTTTAAAACTTTTATAAATGTTTGCTAAATCAAAAAGTGTTTTAGTGGTTGGATTATTTATTTTGTTAAAATTTTTTTCAACATATTTTAACGCAGCCTTTTGCCCTTTTTGCAGATCAATTATTTGAGCAATTCTTTTAATTTTATACCATTCATATATTTCGTTATCTTTATTAAAGTTATTTAGTATTTTTTTTGATTTTTCATGTTCATTTAACAAATAATAGTTTTCAGCAAGAAGAGATAAATTAAAATTAAATTTTGGATTCAAATAGAATGATAATTTCAGATAAAAATTTGATAAAACAAAATTATCTTGTGAGCTATACAAATTTGAAATAAGATAAAAAAATTCTGACATTAAATCCTCTTTTCGAGAACAAGAAAAATATTCTAAGAACTTTTCAAATTTTTTTTCTACTACCCAATTTTTTGATTGTAATACCAACAAATTGCTGTTTAAAAAATCTATAGAGTTTGTAGCCATTACAACTTTATCAATTTCTTTATTTTTAATGAGATTGTAAAAATAAAAATATAAATATCTTGAATAATCACCATCCTCAGAATTTATTAGCTCTTCGAAGTACTTGAGAGAATTTGAAGAATTTAAGTAACAATACTGAAAAGCACTAGTAATTAAGCCTATTTTACCTAGGTCGTTAAAATCCTTAATGACTTGATTGGTATCAAACAAATGAACATAACTCTGTATTATTTCTGTAATAATTAATTCGAATCTATTATCGTTACTTAAATTTTTTAATTCCTCTAAATAAATTTTAGCTTGCAGAAAATTTTCATTCTTAATTTCGTCAATTATGAGAAGAATCTTTGCTTGATAAAAATTTTGAGAGTCTGAATTTTTCGAATATCTAATTTCTTTTATTGCTTTATTGATTTCCTCATTCTCTACTAAAGAAAATACATAATTTTCTAAAAATTTGTTATGTGTTTTTTTTAGATTTTTTGATAAATTAAAATATTTGATAGATTTTTCACTGTTTTGATTGTTAAAAGAAATTAAAGCAGAAAAATAGCTTGATAAATACTTCTGGTTGAAAAAATTTGTGTTGCTTGTTTTTGAATGTGCGATCGATTGGTATAAAATAATAAATAGAATTATAAAAAATTTTAACATAAGTTATTCTATGACTAATATTGGAAAAAATCAAAATGACATATTATTTTTTGATCAGGAGTATGTATATAACAATTCTCCAATTAGTAGAATAAATACTCATACAGGAGACAATAAAAAATTAATCGAATTAAATAAATTAAAAGAAAAAATTCAAAATATAGATAATTGTGAATTAAAAAGTAACGCAAAACATATAGTATTTGGTGATGGAGACGTTGACAGTCCTATTATGATAGTTGGTGAAGGACCAGGTAAGAAGGAAGACGAAGCTGGTAAACCTTTTGTTGGAGATGCGGGTTTGCTTTTAAATAAAATGTTAAAAGCTATTAACATAAATAGAGATATGGTATATGTTACCAATGTGGTAAATTATAGACCACCTCAAAATAGAAAGCCTGAAACCAACGAAATTATAAGGTACACTGAGTTTCTTAATAATCACATTTCAATAATAAAACCAAAAATTATAATTTTATTAGGAAGTACAGCCATGGAAGCTCTAATGGGTCCTAAATTAAAGATTACAAAAGAAAGAGGAATATGGAGAGATATAGTAATTAATAATTGTAGTTATAAAACAATAGTGACATTTCATCCTGCTTATTTATTAAGACAACCAGAGCAAAAGAAATATTCTTGGATCGATTTAAAAAATATAAAAAAAGAAATTGATATTTTGGATATTCAGATTTAATGAAAAAAATTATTGCTGGAGTTGATGAGTCTGGTAGAGGTAGTTTGATAGGACCTGTCTACGCAGCTGCAGTAATTCTAGATAAAAAAATAAATAAAAAAAAAATTAAAGACTCAAAAAAGCTCTCAAGACAAAAAAGAGAGAAATTAGAAAAATATATTAAACAACATTCTTTTTGGACTATTGGATCAGCTTCAATTAGAGAAATTGATAAATTTAATATATTTAATGCTAGCATGTTGGCTATGAAACGTGCAATTAAAAAACTTAAAAAAAAGCCCAGTTTAGTTTTGATTGACGGTAATAAGTTGCCAATTTTGAAAAATTATAATTTAAAATATGTAATTAAAGGTGATCAAAAAATTCCTGAAATATCTGCTGCATCGATAATAGCAAAGGTTGCTAGAGATAGAACTATAAAGAAAATTACTAAAAATTTTGATTTATATGATTGGAGAAAAAATTCTGGCTATGCAACAAAAAATCATCTTAAAGCAATTAAAAAGCACGGTATAACCACATATCATAGGAGAACATTTAAACCAATCTACAACATGTTGAGTAATAAATAGTTTGTAGCACAAATAATACACAAAAAATTCAATCTGCAGTTGACGTAGACTTCAAGCTGGAGTCTAATTTGTTTTTAAAAAATGAACACGTCAACTCTAAAAAATAAAATCATTAATGGCGATAGCTTTCGAGAACTAAAAAAAATTCCAGATAAAACTTTTGATTTAATATTTGCAGACCCACCTTACAATATGCAATTAGGTGAAAATTTAAAAAGACCTAATGAAACGATTGTAAATAGTGTTGATGATGAATGGGATAAGTTTGAAAATTTTAAAAGTTATGATAATTTTTCAATTAAATGGCTAAGTGAATGCAAAAGAATTTTAAAAGATAGTGGAAGTATCTGGGTGATTGGATCTTACCACAATATTTTTAGGATAGGCTATCATCTTCAAAACCTTAATTACTGGATACTTAACGATGTTATTTGGAGAAAAAATAATCCTATGCCAAATTTTAGAGGCACAAGATTTACAAATGCTCATGAAACATTAATTTGGGCGTCGAAAAGTAAAAATTCAAAATATACTTTTAATTATAAATCTTTAAAATGTTTAAACGATGATTTACAAATGAGATCTGATTGGCTAATACCAATTTGTAATGGTAAAGAGAGATTAAAAAAAAAAGGAAAAAAAGTTCATTCAACACAAAAACCAGAGTCTTTGCTTCATAGAATAATTTTAGCTACTACCAACAAGGGAGATCTCGTATTAGACCCTTTTCTTGGAACTGGAACAACCGGAGTGGTAGCAAAAAAACTTGGTAGGAAGTTTTTAGGAATTGAAAAAAGTAAAAATTATTTTTCTGTCGCTAAAAATAGAATAGATAAATCAAAAAAAATTGAGGACGAGAATTTAGATACAATCGAAAACGCAAAATCCAAACCAAGAGTTCCTTTTGGATCTCTTGTAGAAATGGGTATATTAAAACCAGGGTCAATTTTGTTTGACCCTAAAGGTAAAATAAAAACAAAAGTTATGGTTGATGGAAGTATAAAATATAAGGAAACAGAGGGCTCTATTCATAAAGTCGCTGCACAAATAATGGGTACCGAAAGTTATAATGGATGGACTTATTGGCACTACCACGACGGAAAATCATCTATGTTAATTGATAATCTAAGACAAAGATTTATAAATAAAGTTTATTTGTAAATTTTACCTAAATAATTAGCTAAAAAAAAATCATTTTTACTTAAATATTTAATTGCCAAATTTCTAGCAAAAATTGTTATAGGATTAGAAGCATGAAAAGCAAATTGATTTATTTTAGACCTGAAATTAACTTTGTTAGTAATTAATGCTCTTTTTTGATAATAGTCATCACGACCTTCGGTTATACTTTTAAAAACTTCATATGAAGACTCGATTGATTGGGAAGCCCCTTGAGCAAATGAGGGCGGATAAGCAAATAAAGCATCTCCTGTTAAAAAAACTTTTTTATTTTCTGGTTTAACAAATTTTCTACTAACGTAAACAGGGTATAAGGATACATTTTCGATGGTATTTTTTAAATTGTAAGTTGTTTTTCTTGAAATTAAATCAATAAAATCTTTAACTAGACCACTTTTTTCAGTTTTTTGAAATTTCGATAAATTTTTTTCCCTGATAATAGATATAAAATTGGCTTCATTATTTTGATTGACTGGATAAATAACAAAATGAAAATTTGGTCCCAAATAAACTGATATATCTCTATCAGTTAAATTTTTAATGGTTCCTCTGAGTGCTAGAGACTCATTATATTCTACCTTGCTTTCATTTTTTAGAAACCTACTTTTGCTTCCTGAAAAAACACCATCACAAATTGCAATATAATTTGCATCTAAAACATTTGCTCTGTTTAAATAAATCTTAAACGGATCGCTTTCTTTTGTATCTGTTACTTTTGCATTATATAAAATTTTTTCTTTAGGAATATTCTTAAGTAAAAAGTTAATCAAAGTAGATCTTTTTAATGTAGTATAATAATTATCTTTATCATTAAATTTTGAAATACTTATTTTCGTTATCAGCTTACAACTTTTAGCTTGATAAAAATTTATATTTTTAGGGTAATTTATGTCATGTATTTTTATTTCTTTAAAGCCAATATGATTTAGTAACTTTATACCGTTGACTGATATTTGCAAACCATATCCATCGTATAAATTTACATTATTTTTTTTTTCTAAAATTTTGTAATTATATTTACCGTTTTTTTCTAATAAATTTGCCAAAAAAAGTCCTGATATGCCAGCGCCGATTATAATTATTTTTTCCATTATTTGTTTAATGCTACTCTAAATAATTTTTTTGTAAAAGATGGCAAAACTACATCTGTTTTATTTTTGTAATTTATAAATTTGCCTTTTTTGTGGGGTATTTTTTTATTTTTGTTAATTAAAATTTTCATGTCCATATTTGACATTTTAATTTGGGTTTTTTGTTTTAAAGAGTGTTTATAGTCTTTTTCTCTAATTTCTTTCATGGGTAAAATTAATAAATCTCTAAGAAAGTTAAATTTTTGGTTTCTAATTAATAGTATTTTATTTTTTTTTAAATAAATGTCAGCTTTAAAATATTTTATTTTATTTTTTTTGGACTTTTTAATTATTTTAAAATCTGAATTTTTAAAAGATTTACATTTGTCGGAAATCGGACAATTACCACATAACGGATCTATTGGTTTACAAACTAAAGCACCCAACTCCATTAAGGCCTGTACATAATCTCTTTGTCTGTAAGAATAACCAAAAAAATTTGATTTTGTGATTAAGTTTTTTTTTTCTAGTTCGTGATTTTTTTTTAATAGCAACACTCTCTTAATTAGTCTTTCAATATTTGCATCGATTGGAATTGTTTTTATATTAAATTCTAAAGCAAGTATTGCTCTTGAGGTATACTCTCCTATGCCAGGTAGTTTTTTTAATTCAGTAATATTATCTGGTAATAAGCAATTTTTATTTTTTAAAATTAATTTTGCTGATTTTCTTAAATTTTTCGCTCTAGAATAATAACCTAAGCCCTCCCACAATTTTAAAAGTTTTTTTTCCTCAATTTTGGCCAATTTTTTGATATTTGGGATCTTACCTACAAATCTTTTAAAAAAGGGAATTACTGTTTTAACTTGAGTTTGTTGTAACATAACTTCGCTAACCAATGTGAAATAATGCGATTGTTTTTTTGATTTTGGTTTGCGCCAAGGCAAATCTCTTTTATTATTATCATACCAATCCAAAATTTTATTTGATATGTTTATTTTATTCATATGAAAACTAAAAATAATTCTAAACAGGGATATAATTCTGTTCAAGGACTAAGATCATTTAAAGACACTTTACCCACAAAAGTAAAAAAAATTATATTAAAAAAAGGTGATATTTATTCTAGAACTTTGGATAACTGGAAATATTTAGTTGGGGCAGATTTATTTAAATGTTGTTACCCAAAATCATTCAGCAATCATAAATCGAAGGGTAAATGTTTGACAATCATGGTCAAACATGGTCAACAGATAGACTTAGAATACTCTAAACAACTAATAATCGACAAAATTAATTATTTTTTTGGATATTCAGTGGTTGAAAAAATAATATTGAAAACATTTGAGGAAGATAAATTAGAATTAGATAATAAAAGTAAAATATATGCGACAAATAATATCTACAAAAAGAAAATTTCTGACATTAAGAACGTTGAAATTAAAAAATCTTTAGAAGAATTAAGTAAAGTATTTAAAAAATATGAGTAGACTGAATTATATAATAATTTTCATTTTATTAAGCTTAATTAGTTTTTCTCACTCAAAAGATATACTTCCAATTATAGAAGGCAATAAAGACGCTAAAATAAAGCTGGTAATTTATGAGTCATTAACTTGTAGCCATTGTGGTGAATTTCATTCAAAAGTATATCCTGAATTAAAAAGAAAATATATTGATCAAGGTTTAGTCAGTTTAGAATTTAGAAATTTTCCTTTAGATTTAGCTGCACTTAATGCTGCGAAAGTTGCTCATTGTAAAAATGACGGATTTTCTGACATACTACATTTTTTATTTATTAACCAAAAAGAATGGGTAAAAGGTAAAAATATTTTGGAGGTTAATAATAATTTAGGTAAATTATTGAATACCAGAGACTTTAATATTAATTTTGAAGAATGTGTAAATAACAAGATTATTGAAGACTTTATTCTTGAAGAACGAATCGATGGATCAAAAAAATATGAAATTCAAGCAACACCAACTTTAATAATTAATGAAAAAAAGTTTGATAAACCGCTTAACTTTAAAAATATAAATAAATCTCTAAAAAAAATGCTATAATCCATTAATGGAGTTTAAAAAAATTTATTTAAATGGTTTTAAGTCTTTTGCAGAAAAAACAAATTTTATTATAGAAAATGGTCTAACTGGTATTGTTGGACCTAACGGATGCGGAAAATCAAATATAGTAGAATCTTTAAGATGGTGTATGGGAGAAACCTCAGCAAAAAGTATGAGGGGTGCTGGCATGGAAGATGTAATTTTCTCTGGAACTTCAAACAGGCCATCAAAGAATATTGCTGAAGTTTCAGTAAGTTTGTCTAATAATGAAAAAAAAGGTCCAATTCAATATAAAAATTTTGATGAAATTGAAATTAGACGTAAAATTGAGAAAGACAAAGGTTCAAAATTTTATATTAATGATAAAGAAGTTAGAGCTAAAGATGCTCAAATGTTTTTCGCCGATCTATCAACTGGAGCACATTCACCCTCTTTAATTAGTCAAGGAAGAATTGGAGCATTGGTTACTGCTAAACCAACCGATAGAAGAGCCATACTGGAGGAAGCGGCTGGTATTGCAGGTCTACATGTAAGACGACATGAAGCAGAATTAAGACTAAACGGAGCTGAAAATAATTTAAAAAGAGCAGATGAACTCAGAAAGCAACAAGAAAAACAATTAATTAATCTGCAGAAACAAGCTGAAGAAGCTCAAAAATATAAATTAATTTCTGACGAAATAAAGAAAATTGAGGCCGGTCTTTATTTTTTAAAATTAAAAGAAATTGATGATGAGATAAAAATAGAAAATGAAATTAACCTTGAGGCTGAAAAAGAAGTTAATATTTTTAACAATGAGTTAGAGGAAATAGAAAAAAAAATTAATGA